>Ga0255342_1001264_pt1 | contig 37142 bp, 28 predicted proteins | sample wastewater_treat_3_FD_192416 | JGI IMG/M metagenome (GOLD analysis project Ga0255342, IMG submission 192416) | Wastewater microbial communities from Lulu Island WWTP, Vancouver, Canada - plant14 | ecosystem: Engineered > WWTP > Wastewater > Unclassified | place: Canada: Vancouver, British...
ATCGATACGAGCTTAAAGGTGAAAGTATGAGAAAATAAATATATATTTGCCGCACCAGGCAGTACCGCTAACATAAGTGGGTGGTTATCGCCGAAATGCCTGGGTGGTCTTCACCGAAATAATCATCATTGGCAATATCAAGCATTTCTTGCGAAAAATCGACACCCAGAATTTTGGCATTTCGCATATTGCGAAACTTTTCGGCAGTAAAAACGGCAGTTCCTACCGGTACGTCCAAAATTTCCCCCTCAAAATCATCAGGAAGCATCTCTAACACCTCCTTCGCCACTAAATTGTCGTCCACTTTCCATATCCAATTCATATAAAGACGGCTCCACCACTTACGTGCCGTCAGTACATCGTCGTAGAAATTGGTTATTCTTGTGTAAGCTCTGTTTGGAGAATTGGCAGTTCTTTTTGGCATATGACTGTTATAGCTTAAATTGCTTATTTAAACCTTCTATCTGATTTAATATTATTCAGGTCGTCCGTTTTGTTTTTAAGCCATCCAATTTTTTCCGTTGTGTGAATATCAAAGTCGGGAATGTACGGTTTTATGTCTAAAAGAGGTGTTTCATCAAGTATATCAACATTTTCAACATAAATGACATTCTTTTCAATTTTTATATTTCGCACAACGGAAAAGCCGATTGCATTAGGTCTTTTAGGAGCTCTTGTTGCAAAAACTCCCCGCGGTGTATTATCAAGAAAAGGTCTAGTCAATAGTTCATATCCCGTTGATTTATGAAAGTAATAAATCAGAATAATATGTGAGAATCCATCAAGGTCTTTCAGCCCGGGCAGAAGTTCCTCATTTAATACTATATGTCCTTTTATTCCTAAGGCTCCACTTGCCTGGATCGGCATTCCACTTTTGGTTTTAAAGGGAGTATATATTATCCCTATCGGCTTTAATGTGATCGACATCATTTTTTTCCTATTACACATATATGTTGAGTTTTAGCTTTTTGATATGTCTCTATATCGATAAATCCTGCTTGAAGCATCATGTCCACAATTTCTTCCGCCGTATAAATCCGCATATTTTCTAATATGTTTGTCCAACGCTCGTTTCCTTCCATTTTCGATGATTCATTACACACCATAAATTTACCGTTAGGCTTTAATACCCGTTTTACCTCTTTGAAGTTATTAATTATATCTTCCCAAAAATAGATGGTTTCAAAGGCAGTTACCAAATCGAAAGTTTTATCTTCAAACGGAATAACCGAAACGTCGGCTTGTACAATTTTAGAACGCTTTTTGAGTACGGCTTTTTTGTTCTTTTTCAATGATTTGGATACACTTGCAGGCGAATAATCAATGCCACAGACTTTGCCGTTAGTACGTTTCAAAAAGTTGGCAATATTTTGTCCGCCACCACACCCAATATCTAAAACATCTTCATTACCCGACAGTTTTATATGGTTATCAATGCACCACAATGCCATTTTTTGGTGTCCATAGTTCATACCCTTAAGCATCATTCTACCTAAAAAAGTATCGGAAGGTTTTGCTGCATTTTTTATAAAGTGACTAAATAGGCTCATTGTCTTTTATTTTTAAGTTTTCCTAAAGCTCATTTAAGAGTGTTACATATTCGTCATAAGTTCTTCTGCAAGCTTTGTTTATCCGCATTGCACCATAGCAGTGAGGCATACCCGGCTCTATATGAATTCGGTAATTTGCCTTAGCCTTTTCCAAAGATTGCTGATAGATTGGGGCTGCAAAAGCTAAGCTCTCTTTTTCGCCAAAATAAAGAAGCACTTTCCCGGCATTTCGAAAATCACCATGGGCGGTATAGATAAGCCTTTCATCTATACCTACTCCTTTTTTATGAATTTCTCCATAAGCCTCTACCATGTTTACAGAAACAAGAGGATCTATGCCTCGATAGCCTTCAAGCATCTCTCTTTCCACTGAGTTTGCCGGCACATGTCCGGGCGACAAACCGATAGTTATTGCAGGCATAGGAATATTTTCACTGTAATAATTGTTCCAAGAAATCATTGTCATTGCCGCTGTTGCTCCAAAGGAGACCCCAAAAACAGCTATTTTTTTATGATTGTATTTCTTCAACATAAATTTATAGGTTTCAAAAATCATTCGGTGAGTTTCGTTGATAGGCTGCTTAGTTGCAGGTGGATAAAAGGGATAAAAAATTTCACAGTCCACCCGATTTAAAAGTTTTTTAGCAAAAAAAAGTTGATGCCGGCAGTAATCGTACACTCCACCGCCACCGCAAATATAGAGAATAGCACGCTCCGGCTTTTGATTCCTTCTTTTCATACGAAGGCAGTGGTAAGTTCCATTCTCGGTATAAATTTTCAGGTCTTCGTATTCTATCTTTCCATTCTTTGGGAGCTTGAACCTCTGTTTCTCATTATGTGCTTTGGCATGGGCATATGTTTCATCCACATTTTTATCCGGAAAAAACAAAAACGAAAACAATCTCATTGCTCCCCTAATAATTTTACTGTTGAATTTATTTTTCATATCAAATCTTGTGGTTTTTTACATTCTCTTTTGCTTTACTCAGCATCAACAAATGACCGCCCAGCATCCATATATTACCAAAGGAAAAAACACCGACCATTATGGCGTTTACTATTGCATAGTTGCCGAGAATACTAATAAGGCTGACAAACAACGTACCCACCAACATAGAAAAAACCCAGCACCAACGCGGATAAGGACTGAGACCTCCGGCAATGGCTCTTATATGTACATAAACCATTATAATCCAACAGGTCAAAAGAGCGATGTAAAGCGGCAATGGAAAATAAGATGCAAATTTCATAGAGGCAGCAAGAGCAGTTTCAGGACTAACCGCCGTCATATACTTGTAAAAAAAGGCGGAGGTAACGGATGACACATGGACACCGGCACCACCGAAAGCTAAAAAGCCCAAAATCCCTATCGCGTATAATTTAGCATATTTCTGAGAATAGGGTTTGAGAAGCTTATAAATTCCGAAATGACCAACGCAGGCGACAGGAACGCCAATCAATCCCAAAAATGACGACCAAAACATCTTACCATCTGAAACCGTAAGATACTGTGAAACCTGCTTCTCTATCCCTGTCAAACTCATATCCTTAATGCCCCAACCCATAAATAAATCGCCTATAAGGATAATAACAGCCCCTAAAACACCTGTCTTCAATAGTAGCCTAACCTTGTTCCAATCTATATTTTCCTTAAACTTAACTTCGTCTTGCGTAATTTTTCTCATCTGTAAAACATAGCTACTTTCATCTTTTTAAATTTATTGCGGATTTCTCGCCTTGTCTCCAACAATCTAAAAGTCGCACATCGCATCTCCATTTGCTAACGTATGTTTTCTAATTAATCTCCCACCTACCCCCTCATCAACAAAGCAGGAATAAATGCAAAAACACCCAAAACCGCTATTGCCAATGCTTTAATAAGCTTCGTGGCTGTGAACTTTGTTTTTCTAAACAGCACGATATACACAACGAGTAGCACTAAATTTAACGCCAACGCACGGTATGAAAACTCTTTAAGTCGGGGATAAAAGAACTTGTCTTTCGTGGATGTAAAGCTCAATTGCAACGGGAACAGGTAGGATGCTAGTCCTGTTTTGTCTTTTTCGGGACTACTGAATGCCATACTGTCTATCGCAGTGAAAGTTTTTGCGTCAATGGCCGTCAATATTTCATCCGTTTTGTCGGTTTGAACGACCGTCCATGTGAACATATTTCCAAAAATGGTCATATTCTCTTTCTTAGGATTGAAAGGTGGAATTTCTACCTTTTTCAATTTATAATCGGGTGCTGTAAGTGCGTAAAAGTTGTTGTTTACGTCCGTGAGAAACCCAAAATATTTGCGGTTTGAAAATTCCGTTACCCAAATTTGCGCTATGTCAATTTCCGCATCAATCGGGATGGGTCGCAGGAAAGGTCGTCCTTGCATCCGTTTCAAATGAAAGAGTTTGCCTTCGTTATCGGTAAAGAGATAGCCTTCGTCGTACTCTTTTCGATTGGTTGGATTTCCCGCTATGGTTTGGATGGGGAAAGCAACTTCTTTTTGTTGGAAAACGGATTGAAACAATGCCGATTTTTCCCTGTTTACCCGATTGCTTTCCATGTCGATAAACTCAATGCCGTTTTTCGTCAAACGAAACACATCGTCGGGCATAGTTAAATCTACCCGTTTAGATCTTGATTCGAGCAGCGGATAAAGTTTTGGATTGTGCACGTTGATATCAGCCGGACGTGAGCGAAAAATAAAGTTTTCTCTTCTTATTTTGGGTGCTGTAATGGGAACACCTTGTACGGTATCGGGAAGCCTGTTATCGGTAACGAGTTGCCGATAGTAGAACATAGGTAAAATGCTGTCAAACTGCATTTCAGTATAGAAATTTCCCTTCCGGTCGGTGTAACGTAAATCTTTTTCATTTTGATTCACGTTTATCATTGCAAAGTCCTCGATAATTTCACTGTACAACGCAAAAGGAGTGCGTTCTCTTTTTAGAGTGGCTAAATTGTAAAGCCACGGCAGTAACCAAGCTAAAATAGCCGTTAGAAGTATGTAATAGATAATTTTATACGTTTTACTCATAGTCTTTAATTAAGTTGGAAGTCGGCGCTTCGATAACTACGCACTCAGTGAGTAGTACTCAGCGACCAAAGACGGAAATACATGATAATGTGTAGTTTGTAATATCCATATCCTGTCTTTTGTCTTTGTTCTTGTATTACCATAAACTATTTTACTGCATGCTATGCTTACTGCACGCCGTCTTTGAAACGCGAAACCGACAAGAAAGACAGCCCCACCAAAGCAAGTGTTATTATCAGCAGCCACACGATGACCTGATTGTAGGCTTCGGCATAACTTGACAAGTAGAAAATTTGGATAAAAGCAGCACCCGCCAACACGTTTAACAATCGACGTCTCCAGGTAGGCTCCAGCACGGCAAAAGCAACAAAAGCATATCCTGCAATTCCCGCAACATACCAAGGCAACATAGTCAGCATCACACGACTAATAAGTTCGGGTGCTAAAATTGGGTTCAGGTATAAAAATATTATCAGGTACGTTACTACAAAAAGAGCTAGCAGCAAACTAACGCCGAAACCAAGCATAATTCCTATTATTTTGTTTTGCGGCAAGGGTAAATGCAAGCAAAGTTTTAGTCGATTTTGCTGCATTTCGGGTACAAGCTGAAACAGCGCCAAAAGGACACCAGAAAAAAGCGGAACGTACCGCATACTTTCGTAAAATGTATTGTCGCGAGAAAGCAGAATTTCCCATAAGTGAGTCGCACCTCGTAAGCTAACCACCTTACCGATGCGTAATTGACAATAGGCGGTAAAAGCCGCTAAAATAACTGCCGCAAGCAGAAACAGGTAGCGTGTTTTAATCCATTCTTTGTATAATATTGCTTTAATCATAGGTCTAATATTTTCCTGTAAGTCCGATAAAAATATCCTCTAAATTCAGCTTTTCCGACTTCAGTTGGCTGTGTTCGATGGAGTGTTTGCAGAGATACTGCTTCACATATTCCATGTGTTGAAACGAAAACACTTCTCCGTTTCCACGATATACGGCAGGGTTGTAAAACTTCTCATCGGCAGGCAATGAAATACGTGTGTCGCTTATCTTGAAGGTGAATTTTTTAAAGGTATCCATCAATTCACTTACCGATTTTTGAATCAGAATTTTCCCGTAATCTAGAATGATACAATCGTCGATAAGTTTCTCCATATCTTGAATAATATGCGATGTGAGAAACACGGTTTTACGTTCGCTTTTAGCGTATTCTCGCAGGTATTCTATAAACAGGCGACGATAACCCGGGTCTGGGTACAGAATAAAAGGCTAAGTATTGAATTATCAATTACTTAGCCTTTTTACTTGTCTGATTTTTCCCCACATTTTCCCCACAGGCGAAAAAATATAGTAGTAAGTCATTATTTTCTTTGGCTACGCAATACAAATACATTACCTTTGAAAAGAAATAAATCCAATTAAATAAACGTCAATGGAACAAGGTGTTTGGCAAGAGATTGAACAGTTATACCAGAAGTTTCAGCAACTTGGTATTAGTGAAGCGGTGGACTATGAAAAGTACTACCTCTATTCTCTTATTACCCATTCTACAGCAATTGAGGGTTCTACACTCACCGAAGTGGAGGCACAAATGCTTTTCGATGAGGGATTGACAGCTAAAGGGAAACCTTTGGTATATCATTTGATGAATGAGGACTTAAAGAAAGCTTATGAGTTTGCCAAAGAGGAAGCCAAATGTAAGAAGCCAATTAATTCAGCGTTTTTGCAAAAGCTGAATTCGACATTGATGCGTACGACAGGCAGTATTTATAACGTTATGGGAGGCTCTTTTGATTCTTCCAAAGGTGAATTTCGCTTGTGTGGCGTGACGGCTGGTATTGGTGGACGTTCTTATATGAATTATCAGAAAGTCCCTGCCAAAATAGATGAATTTTGCACCTTATTACAGGAAAAGCAAAAGACAGTGGGAACATTTCGGGAACAATACGAATTAAGTTTCAATGCCCATCTTAACTTAGTGACCATTCATCCGTGGGTAGATGGTAACGGAAGGACTGCCCGCTTGCTGATGAATTACATTCAGTTTTGCTACAACCTTTTTCCTACTAAGATATTCAAGGAAGATAGAGAGGAGTATATTTCTGCCTTACGTCAATCACAGGAAGAAGAAACAAATCTGCCTTTCTTGGGCTTTATGGCTGTTCAATTAAAGAAATCGCTCTCTTTGGAAATTGAACGATTTAAGACCTCTCAAAAGAAAATTTTTAGTTTTATGTTTTAGTTGTGATCGTATTGTTTTTTAATATAAAAAGCTCCACCATTCAATAGCGAATCGTGGAACTTTTTAGGTCTAAGTCGTATTCTTATTAATATCCCGGATTTTGTGTCATTGACGGGTTAACAATTATTTCTTGTTGCGGTATTGGTAATAGCAGTCTGTATTCTTCAATTCCATATACCTCTTTTGCAAAATTGTTTCTTTTCATGAATGCGAAGTTTGTGTTGGTATAAAGCATCAACTGTAGTCTTGCATCTTTTATCTTCTCCAAAGTATTTTCACCTGTTACGCTAATATGTTTAGCTGTGATTACTTTTTGCAACTGTGATTCGGCTTCCAATGTCCTACCATTTTTATAAAGGCTTTCAGCATAAGACAAAACTACATCAGTATAAGTCATTATGGGAACTAATGGAGGGGTGCCAATCGAAATATTTCCACGTGATTGAGGTTCATTATGAGCTGCAAATATGGTTTCTTTGCTGCTTCCATTATTAAATAAATTCGTAATGGTTTCCTTGTTGTTATAATTGGAAGCATCCAGCTCATAGAAGCCATTGCTGATAACTTCTCCCAAGAGCTTTTCTGCTTGGTTGTATTCACCTTGATACATACAAATATTAGCAAGCAATATTCTTGCTACATCTTTTGACAAGAAGAAAAAATCATTGGCATCATTACTAAGCGATTCATTCTTTTTCTCTTCAAGATTATCTATGGCTTTTTCCAAATTGGCTTTTAAGTCCGAGAAAATATCATGTATTGGAGTTCTGCTGATATTATATGCGTTATTTATATCAAGCACGTAATTTATATAAGGAACGTCTTTCCAAGCCACTGCCATATAGTAATAATGCATTGCGCTGAATACATTAAGATAGTCTTGATAAACACCGAGCTGTTCAGCTTCCTTTTCTTTAAATAGCATAATCATCCTATTGGCACTATAAAAATTACTCCAAATGTTTTTTACATTATCACAACTGGGGTAAACGTATTGACTTACCAAATCCGCTTCTTTATTATAGTGGTAGTATTGCTCAATAAGATTAAAATCAGAAAGTCCGCGAGCAATGGGTAATGCAAAGCCTGCGACAACCTGCTCTCCTGTCCGTCCTAATTTCGGTATTGAAGTGTTTCCATTTCCTTCTTGGATTACTTTTACTTCACCTACCACATTGCCAAGACAATCATATATGGTTACAGAAGTCGATTTATCCGCTCTTGAATTTAGTCGGGAAACTTTAATTGTCAACTTGTTTTCGTTAATGCTTTTTTCTATAGAAATACCATCATTTTCTATGTGTTCATAGATTTCATTGAAAACGTTATCTTCTGTAATGTTGTCTATTGGTCCGTCATCGTCTTTATCAACTAACGGCGTTAGATATACCGGAATGGGGGAAGATATGTTGATTGTATAGGTTCCTCCTTCATTGGGTACGTTAAGTTCCGATGTCTCCAATTTGACTTCTTGTCCATCTTGCAATGTTTCATTTCCTGCAAGTCCGTCATCATCCCAATCTATGAAGTGTCCTAATTCTTTTACTTCAATTTTTAATCCAAGGTCGTCATAGCGGTCTATGATATTTTCTCTTACAGAAGAAAGTTGATTGCTCAATGACTTTTTGTCTTCACTGATTTGTTGTAATGTGCTGCTTCCAAACTTTCCATTTTCGCCAAATTCCCTGCATAATTTTGCCAAATATTCTGTCAGGGCAGCTTCGCTTCTATCTACAAGTAGCAGAGAAGATATGGCAATCAAAGCAGCAGACTCATCTGTTCCTCCAGCAATGGAAAATGTGGACGCATCTTTTTCTGCATATTTTTGAAGTCCGAAAGCGGTAAGCAATTCTTTTTGTGCTTGCTTATTGGCTTCTCCGAATTTTACCCCTTCCGCAATGAGTTTCTGTATTCTTTGATACTTCAAATGTGTAAGCAGGTTTACGTTTACTGTAGTTTCATCAGATAAATCTACCAAGGCACGAAGATTTAATGTGCCTGATGATAACTCACCTTCTACCTCGTTAAAGAAATAACCATTAGCCGTTAATTCCGCATAGGGTGCTTCAAACAACTTGGAGCCAAAAGAAAAATTGCCTAAATCGTCTTGAATGGTAGCTGAATACAAGCTTCCAAGTACTTGTAAATTTCCGTCCATCGGTTGAATGGTAATAGTAGAACCGCTGACAAATGGACCTTTTTCTACTTTGCCTAATACATTATACGTCTTAGGCTCGAAATCATTTCCCATGCCGCTGTCATCGCTACAAGATGAGAGTGAAAATGCGATTGCGGCAAATAAATAGATGCATTGCTTAATGTTCATATGAACTATGTTTATTGGTTAATTGTCATTCCTAACGCACGAAGCGTGAACCACAAATCGTTCACCTGTGTCGGAGGTCCTAGGAAAACCCATACAAACAGATATAACAATAGCAGCCCACGCTATAGCGTGAGAACCACTATGCCATCATCGTTTGTATGTCTTAAGAAATTTCCTAGGTTTCCGACACCACGACTAGCATAACGCTTCTTCTAATTCTAACATGTCTTGGAAAGAGTTTCCTCTAACCACGCGCAAAGATACACAATTTAATTGATAATCGGGAATCTAGAGTCGCAAACTATCAAGTTACATCTTAATTCCTCTACTTTTCTTATCTTCTTGTTGCGGTACTCTTGTTCCGTATCTAAGCCTGTGCCATTGTTCCCTGAACCACTCGGCAATCGGCTTCCTGTTTATAGTTAGGTTCAGCCTGCTTTCATCGTCAAGGTCATTTTCCACCCTTAAAATATCATCCTTTATATCAAAGTTCCGCCTGTGTTGCTCGGAATAGATTTTACCGCTACATTTCAGGGCTTCTTTTTTGACTATAAGACTTTCAGTCATTTCTTTAGAGAATCCCAGCATGGCACAAAACTTTTCCATGCGCAGCATTTCCCTGAACATCGGAAACCATCTGAAAGCCTTGTCTATGATTCTGGCGAGCCGTGACAGTTCTTTTTCCTTCATGTCAAGTTCCTGTCTGTACATTTCCTTGAGATTGTGGATTTGCGTATCATGCTGTTTCTGCATCTGCTGTATTTGGCTCTGTAATTTTTCAATATTGGTGTTCCGTTTTGAAACCTCGTCTTGCAGTCTCTCGTTGGCATGTTCCAGTTCTTTCAGTTTTCCGCTTCCGAAAAGAGAAGCAACACCGCTTGTTATGGCTGTCGCTGCCGTGGTGGCTGTCTTCTTTAGCTTGTCTGTGCGTATTTCCGATTTTACCTGTTTCAGTTCCCGCTCGGCAAGATTTATCTGTTCTTCTTTGTGTCGTTTGGCAGCATCCATGCGTTGCAGTTCGGCTTTCTGCTTCTCAATGATAAAGTCGTTCCGTTCCAGATGCTCCTTACCTGTGACAGCCTTTGACTGCCCACGCTCCATTAGCAAGATGTCGGATGCAAGAGTTTGCATCTGCATCATGTCGTCGTCATTGAGTTTTCGGCTCTTTCCGGTTTCGTGGTTCATCCAGTCGAAAACGATATGGGCATGATAGTTCGGCTTGAACCATCTTTCCCCTACCTTGAAACTTTCCCTGTCTTCCGCTTCCGGCTGACCGTTCAGCCAATGCCCTTCGTCCTTGTGCAGGAAGATTTGCAGCGGTGTGATTCCCCAGCGTCTTTGACACTCTTCACCGAATTTACGCACGTCTGTCAGTGTGGTGTCCGACCTGACAAGCAGCACTCCTTCACGTATGGGTGAGCATCCCGCAATTTTGACTATTTTGCCGTTCTTGCCTTTGCGCTCCCGTTCCTTTTCCTGCATGGCACGTCCGGTCTTTTCCTTTACCATCTGTCTGATATTGTCATAATGCGTCCGCAAATCCGGACTGCCGAAGTCGGGATTTATCCACTGTTCGTTGTCGGTGGAGAGTTCAGGAACCACATAGATTCTGGACTCTCCGATGTTGCGCATGTATTCGGCAGTCCTTCTGTTGTGAGCCTCGCTCGATGTGATGTTGCAGGGTTTGATATGTATGCTTGATTTTGTTGCCATAGATACTTGTTTTTTGATTTGTACTTTATTGCTTGCTTTTCCGCTGTCCGCAAACGCATGGGGTTCTTAGGGGTGCAACCCATAAGCGGAGATTGCAAAGAGAGGGTCACTCTTTGCTCCGGGTTCTCAGGGGAGAAACGCCCTGAGTGGGTTATTAGGGTAAAACCCTAATCCCCTCGGGAGAGCCCACAACTACGTAAGCGAAGCGTGTAGTTATAGTGGGCTATAACCGAAAGCCTCCCGGTTTATTGGGCGGTGTCTTCACTTTGATGGATTGAGTCTGTTTCTTTGCCGCTGCCTGTTTTTGCAGGTATTCGTTCAAATCCTTGCATCCGCCGTATATGTGTGAAGCGTCACGTATATGTCTGGTATTGTCATACTCCTTTCTGATTTGCTGCAGGGCTTCCATTCCTGCACGGTCATTGTCAAGGAAACAGTGGATGCGCTCATAGCTGCCCAGCGGATAGAGTGCCTTGGAAACATTGGCTACGGAGTTCAAGACCATGTAGTCCTGCCTGTCGAAATCGGGGGATTGCGGACAGCCTTCAATCCTTAGTGTCAGAAAGGAAAGGTAATCCATGAACCCCTCAAAAACGTAACATGCTTTTCTCGGCTCTCCCGATTGTCTGATATGTGATATTTCCTTCGGTGCGATACATCCCTTGAAATATCGGTTGCGGATTTCATATCCGCCCGATATATTCGGAAAGGCAATGGCGAAATACCGTTTGCCGTTGTTGGTGAAGTGTGCCTCATGGCATTCTCTTTTCGCCAGTGCCGTATTTATTCCCCTTTCCTGCAGGTAAGAGAGCAGGGCAGGAGAAGACAGCTGTACGATGTCAAGCTGCTGGAAACTCGGCTCGGTGGCAGACTGCCTGTGAAAAGAGAAAGACACGGGACGGACATGCGGTGTCTGTTCCTCTATGCGTTTCAGGATATACGGAACACTCTCCGTTGCGTAGAGGTGTGCCGCCAGTGCGATGATGTTGCCGCCCTTTCCCAGACCGAAGTCGAACCATTGTTCACGTTCGGTGTTTACCTTGAACGAGGGCTCGTTCTCTTCCCTGAACGGGGATTTGTACCAGAGGTTTACCCCCTGCTGCTTTACGGGGGAATACCCCAGACTGTGCAGATAGTCTGCGATTCTTATCTTTTTTGCTTCTTCTGTTGTCATTTTCGTACGATTTTGTGATGAGTGAAAAAACGATGATTTGATGAATTTTACCTGTAATAAGCTGTTATACAGAATGGTAACGCTTCATCATTTTTTCATCAGACTGCTTGCCAAAAAAGAAATGATGATTTCTCTTTTCATCAGCATTATATTCCGATGAATGAATGATGAGTTTATATTATACTGTAATACAACGTGTTATATACTGTATTCATCATTTCATCAAAATAATCATATAGCGGTCAGCTGTTTCTTGGTTATCGTGTAGAACCTTCCTGTCTTCCTTTTCGTTTCGTAGTGGCAGTCACGGTGGGGAGCAATCTCATAGGCGGTGTAGGAAAGCGAGTTCGGCGCGGAAGTCAGCTTCCATACTTCCTGAACCACTTTCCGCACCTGATATTTCTCTGCCTTTACCTGCGAATAGATAAGCAGTGTCATGAGGTCATTCAGGCAGAATGATACGCTTTCCACATTCATGTTTGACATGATGTCAAGGAACAGTTCAGCCATTTCTATCTCCAGACGGTTGCGGTTGCTCCGGATGATTTTCTGCAGGGCTGCCGTATGTGTCAGCTTCGGATTGAACCACATACGGCTTTCCTTTTCCGTTGAAAGCTCCCTTTGCGTCAGGAAGAACAGGAAGGCAGGGATTTCCTCTTTCAGTTTTTGTAGGAAATTCGTGTCATCGTTCTGCAGCGGATTTATCTTCCTTACCCAGTATCGTGTTTCCCCTGCGTCTATGATTACAGGCAGGTACTCGTTGTTTGAACACAATACGAACTTGGCGAAGAAGGCTATTTCCGTGCGGTCTTTCCCTTTGGCTTCCACCTTGTAATTGAAAGTGGTGCTCAGATTCTTCAACCGCTCGCTGTCTTCCCTGCGGTTGAGCAGCACCTCGTCCACGACAATGAGCAGCTTTCCGGCCCAGTCGGAATTGAACTGGCTCCGGAAATCCTCGTTGGTGTTGAATGTCACGTTATCCCCGAATACGGCTTTCAGGAAATTAAGGAACGTACTCTTGCCCGTGTTCCTCTCTTCCGATACCAGCAGGAGTATGGGAAGTTTCTGCAACGGCTGCAGGAACAGCAGTTGCAGATAGTCCAGTCCCAGATTGTACTGCTCACCGAAAATGTGTAGCACCAGAGAACGTATGTTCGGGAAATCTCCTATCTGCGGAGTATGCTCTATCGGTTCGTACAGATTAAGAAAACCGTCAATTTCCTTCCGGTAGTTCAGATGGTCGGGAACGGTACAGAATCCGTCATACTTCGGGACGGTCGCAAGATAGTTCTTCCCGTAGTCCTGCCTGAGTGTGCTGTTGTTCCATATCACACGTCTTTTCTCATACCCTCCGCTGGCGCAGGGCTGGTTTACGACCTTGTACAATGTCGTTCCCACACGCATGTATTCTTCCTCTTTCATAGGCTCAGATTGAAGGATTGCGTTCACCCAGGATTTTCTGTATGTCCGACTGTCGGTATCTGACCTTGTTCCCCACCTTTACGGGTTTCAGGTAGTTCTTCTTTGCCCAGTGCCAAAGGGTGGTGTCGCACACGTCGCACATTTTCTTCACTTCCTCCTTTGTGAGGTACTTTTCCTTTCTCGCTTCCGCAATGGCGGTGGAGAGTTCATGCTTGGCACGGCTTATCAGCTGGTTTGAAAACATGAGCAGGTCTTCGCCTGTCACTTCCAGTTTGATGTTGCCGTTTCCGCTTTGGATAATTGCCATCAGGTCTGTCATAGGCTTGTTGAAACTGCCGGTTGTAAGACTTCCCGTTTCGGCAGTATTATAAACGAAAAGCCACTACCCCGATTAGGATAGTGGCACAAATGTATAACGAAAAATAATCGTAAATCAATGGATTTCAATGCGTTAAATTCGTAAAATCCAAAAACGAATTAAACGAATTTCAAGCGGATAGATAAGCCTTCAATTCCTCTATGGCAACATGGTCTTCCCCGATGTCCTTTATCAGTTTTTTGCTGCCTCCGAAAGGTGTGGTAAGGTTCCTGTACGCTTTCTGTATTCCCCTTTCGTGTACGATGCTGAGGTCTGTGTATTGCTGTTGCAGTGCGTTCCGGAAAGTCTTTATGGGACAGGGGCGCATGAAACGGTATTCCACCAGTGCGATGTACAGATGTGCGATGTCCGTTTCGGTCGTATGCGTTTTCAGCCTTGTTCCGATTCTTTCCAGAATGACATCCCTGTTTTCTATCAGCAGCTCCGGCAGGGTACGTGTGTCGGCTTTTCGTCCGGCACTCTTGGGCTGTCCTTGCTGCAGGCTGTCCGTATCTTCTGCTTCGGTTTCTTCAATGTCTTCTTCATCCCCAATAGACCATTCCACGAGGTTGTTTTCCTCAATGGCTTTCTGCTGCTTTCTGAAAGCCACCCAGTCCTCTTTGCTTCTCATGCCGCTGCTGATGCTCTTCTTGATGATGAACCTGACCATGTAGGAAACAAGCCATTTGTATAGTCCGGTAATACCTTTTCTTTTGGCCAGTTCCTCTCCCTGTTCCACCATGCACTCATAGCTCCGTCCGTAGTACAGCCATGCGAGCATGGCAGGTATGATGCTCCGCCTTTTTGAATGATGGAACTCGTTTACAATCTTTTGGGCAAGGTCAGAATCCAGAAGCACATTCTCCAGTTCCTCGAAATCGGAGATTTTGTCGTCTCCGATCCGTCTGCGTGTGGCTTCCTTGTATCTCGGTACTAAGGTTGTGGCAACCTTGAAAACCTTGACAAATCCCTTGAACTCCTTGTCGTTCATTTCTTCTACGAAAGTCGCATATTCATCGGGGTGGCTGTCAAGCCACTCCCTTATAAGTCTTTTGAAATTGTCGTATTCCTGCTGTCCCATAGGCTTAGTCTAATAGTTTTATGAGGTCTTTCTTCATCTCTTCGTCAATATCCCTGTACCGTCTGAAAGCCTTGCTGCCTTCCTTGTGTCCCGATAGTGCCGAAACAAGATTCGGGTCTTTTACCTTCTTATAAATATTGCCGATGAAGGTGCGTCTTGCAAGGTGGCTGCTTGCCACTTCATAAAGCGGTTTTTTGACTTCATCACGTGTCAACGGGTCTAATATAGTGACAATCCTGTCCACTCCTGAAAGTTTGAATATCTTTTTTATTGCCTCATTATATTTCTGTTCGGAAATGAACGGCAGCAGTTTTCCCTCATGGTCTTTATACCGTTCGAGAATTTCCTTTGCCTTGTCGTTCAACGGAACACGTACCGTTACAGGATTGCCCTCTTTGGTTTTCTTCGGTATGTATTCAATGGCTTCATTCACCACGTTCAGTTTGGTCATTCTGTACAGGTCGCTTACTCTGCATCCTATAAGTGTCTGGAAAATGAAGATGTCCCTCTGTATCTCCAGCTGTGGAGTGGCTGACAGGTCAGCATTGAAAATCCTGTCCCTTTCTTCAAGGTTGATATAAACAGGGGTTCCGTATTTGCATTCCTCTATCGGAAACTTGTCAAATGGTCTGTTGGTGGTCAGCTTGTTGTCGAAACACCACAGAAAGAATGTGCGTATTCTTGAAAAACAGTCTATCTGAGTGTTTTTTCCACGTGGTTGCGGAGTCCTTTTTTCAGGAATGGCTTCATAAATGCTTGGGTACAGTTCATAATATTGGTATTCGTTCTCGAAGAAGTCCCACATGTCCCGAAGTGTTTCAGGTGTGACGGTATCAACATCAAGAACAAATCCTTTTTGTCCTCTTTTTGTTTCCCGTACATACAGTTCATAACGCAATAAGGCTCTTTTTACCACCCTGAAATTCTTTTTCCTTACTTCCGATAACGGATGCTTTTCCAGAAAGCTGTCAAACAGCTCTCCGAAAGTCGGCTTGATGACAATCTCTTCCGGTGTGAAATACTTTTCAGGATGATAATATCTGTCTAAGGTCAGTTTCAGCCATTCTTTATCAACGGACTCTTTTTCCGTATGAAAGGATTTTTCCACATAGGTTTTCAGCTTTCGTATCTCTTCATTTATGCCAGTCCTTAAATCTTCGTTGCAGACAGCTTTTGTTTTTACACACTCTGCTTTTTCATCCCACAGGTTGGGATTGATTGAAAGCTGGGTAGGAGCAACAGAATCAAGCTGTCTTCCATTTCTCAGACGGATATAAATAGTTGCGGTTGATTCAGTATCATACCGTTTTGCCGCTTTTTTAATGATGAAAGTTACTTTCATAGGCTTACAGGTTAAATATCTATCTGGATGCAAATATAGATATTTTCCCCACATTTTCCCCACATCTGCTAAATAATTTGCAATCGGATTAATTCGGATTAAAATTTAATATGATTGTAAATAGTTGATATATAGTTATATTAATGTATTTTTCTGCGTTTTTCTTTTTACCCACATTTTCCCCACTTTAATTATTTCAAATGCGGGTCTAATCCGAGTGAAAAGTCATCTAAGATAAGCAGGTCGGCATTTTGGGCCATAATCAATCCGAGTGCCACTTGCGAGCGTTGACCGCACGACATATTCGCAATTCGCTGTCGGGGTGCCACTTTCAGCAAGTCCATCAACTCGTAATAGGCTTCCTTTTTCCATTTCGGATAAAACGACGCATAAAACCGCTCAATCTGCTCAATATTCATAAACGAATACTGTACGTGACCTTCGATAAGCAGTGCAATGCGTTGTTTGGTTATCGGGTTGATCTGCCGAATATTTTCTCCAAAAATAGTACACTCGCCACTAGAAGGTTTCAGGTAACCGTTCAAAATATTGATAGTGGTGGTTTTACCTGTTCCATTCTTGCCGAGCAGTCCCAAAATACGCCCTTCGGGCACGGAAAAATTCAGGTTTTCATATATCAACCGCTTTCCGTAATGATGCGTAAGATCGGTGCATGTGATAATAGGGTTCATTAAGATAGCTCGTGTTAATATTTAAAATAATAGTGATAACGCTATGCCGGTTACTTTTTTACACTTGATGTTTCTGAATATTTGTCCGTATAGCGAAAAAACCAAGATTTGCTTTGACGGAATAGGAATGTAGTAGTCGATTTTAGCTGACGCGTACCTATAACCCGCCGTAAGAAAATCGTATTGATGAAGGGTCATTTTTTGTGTAAGCTGTTCATCCGAAGGCATGAGCAATTCATTTTTCAGGGGAAACTTTTTGCCTTTTGAAAAAATTGCGGATGCCCACGATTTTCGGAAAAACATTCTATATCCGGTTTTAAGCGCAAAATCAACGGCATCGGAATAGAGTCGGTATTCAGGATACACATACTTTTCATCGTGTCGATGGTAGTTGACAACCGGACTTATCCAAACGGCATTTTTACTGTTTATTTGGCACTCATAAAGTACAGATGCGGCAAGGTTGTAAGACGAAAGCATATGTTTCATAGCAGAGTAATTAAGCTTGTACGAGACAACAGTCGGGTTTCGATGCACAATGACAGTGTCGTATTGATTTTCAATGCCTTTGCTGTTTGTCATTCCTGCGTTTAGACTTACAAGCAATCTGTTTTTGCCAAACTCTTTCAGATAACTTACTTCCATTTCGGGATTAAATCGATTGACAATGCCGGGAATACGCACACTACCTTCCGAAGTGGTCACTTTTTGACGTGTTAAATTCAAATTCACAAGCCAATTTTTGTTCTCTTTGTGAGCCAATTGCAAGCCTGCACTCCACTCATCCATCAGGAAGTATCGCGAATAGTTACTGCCGACATCCGTAAGTCGATAGTCGTACAAACCAAATCCACGCATAGAGAAATATTTGTCTTTTCTATCCTCTTTTAGCGAACTGCTCGACATGGTTTGCTTGTAATCCAAATAACCAACGTTTATCCCTAAATAATAGGATTTTACGGGATACAAAGCTCCGACAACAAATTCTATTTCCGATACGTTGTTGATCGGACGCGGGTCAATTTTTCTATAATGTACGGCACCACGATAGTTTATTCCACCGCCGACTTGCATTTTTCCGATTTTATGGGCGTATGATGCTCCGACTTTGTAATTTTCGGAATGATAATCTCCGCCTATGCTGTCTGCCACCAAATAGGGATAAAATAGCTCCGTATCTGCCACATCCGACCACGCAGTATTTCGCTTAACGCCTGCCTGATAGGATGCGAAACCGGAAACAACCGATTTGAACAAATCCGACTTATAACCTTTGGCACTTATATCGAAAAATGAAAACTCATCGCCGTCGAAAATGCTGTGAAGGGTTTTATCATCGCTGTTTCCTCTGTTTAGCCCTATACCTGCCTGAATGTCTTTTTGTAAAGGCATCAGAGAAAAAGCCGTCGGATTAAGTGTCAATCGCCTTACCCTTTCGTAAACAGGCGATTGAGCATTAAACCGTTCGGCATGATTTTGACCGAACAATTGTGTCGATGAAAAGACAACTGCCATTAAAACCATCCCGATATAAATTCCCATCCTGCTTTTTCTCATACAGCCTTATTTGTTTTTGACAAATTAAGAAGTGAACGACCGATCGGTCGTTCACTTCTTTCTAAGCTATTTTACCACTACACGCGGACTTGGCGAAGCGTTTGGCATAAAGTCGTTTGTAGAGTTGTTGGTGTCTTGAAGTATAGCTCTACCATTTTCGTCTTTTTCAAATTTGCGTTGAACACATTTTCCTGTCCAAGCGGCGTCGCAATAGGTGTATCCTGCATCAAGCATTGTAGGGAATACGGTGGATGTATATCCTTCGGGTGCTGCACACTGAACCGCATCAATAATATATTTAGCCGGAATAGCGTAGGAAGTTACAGACTTTCCATTAGGCATGGTCGTGGTGGCAGGATGCGTATCTAAAAATGCTTGTGTTTCGGCAACAGGAATTTGTAAAATATAGTAACCCTCATATCCTCTTGTATGCAACATGCTAATACTTAGAGAACTGCTGTAATGTTTTATCAAGTTAGGTACCTCCGGTACATCCACATCTAATTTATGGTCATCATACCACTCAAAATCTGCTTTGGACATATCTACCGGTGAATTCGCATTATCCTGTTTGTGATTTATTCCTTGATCGGCAAGAATAATGCTTTTTCCGGGTTCCACAGCATGCTCTTTACCGCTTCCGGGAACTTGGAAAATAAAAGAAGGCACTACTTCGCTTTTCTCTTTGTATTGATCCCAATTATTGTCAGTCATTGTGTTGTCATAAGATTTACAGAAAATTAATCCATCAGCATAAAGTGTCTCGTTGCTATTGTTGTAAATCTCAATGTATTGGTCTTTGAAATAATTTTTGTCTGCCGGTGTTTTACAGCCGGAAAAATAGACTTCTTTGATAACCCAAGTGGTTGAAACGTATGATGCTGAGAGCTTTATCTCTACAAGCAGCGTTTCCAGACTTACGGCACAGTTGTCCATTCTGCCTTGATAAAAAACGGCATCTGCTTTTTTTGAGGCGTAGAAATTGTAATTTCCATATTCTACTTTCACGGTAGCTTTTCCGTCGTTATCGGTTTTTACTTCACCGCTTGTTTTGTTTGTGATATTTTCCCACTGAATAACCACATCACTCTTGCTGTCGGTATAATCCTCGGGAAATTCCACTTCAATGGTTACATCGCTGAATAGCACTTCCGGTTCATCCGGTTTACATGCGAACATCGTCGCGAAAATAATGCTCAATAGAGCTGTTTTTTTAATTAATTGTTTCATTTTTTTTGTTTTTAATTGGTTGTGTATTTATAATTTAATTTCTATTTCAATTCCGAAGTAGGGTGTTCTCCTTATTTTTAGAGGCGTATTTAAATTGCTGTAATACAACGGACTACAAAACATTAGCCTATTCACATAAAACGACATTCGTAGTTCACCGGTTATTTCTTTCGTGGCCTTCAAATCGATGCCGATTTGTAGCGGTTGTTTAGTTGTTTTGAAAAAACTGCTTGAAAATTCCTGCACCAAAAAACGCAAGGTCGGGTCGTTTTTATCCGCTTCGGTAAACTCCTGGGGCTTATCCATGCCTACCCCAAAATAGGCGATTGGTACACCTGAAAAAGGGAGCGTGGTGTAGTGTGTAAACCATAACGATTGTAATTTAGTCGTAAAGATTAAGCGATATTTTTTCAAATGGGTGTTAAACCAAACATTTGTGTTGAAACGGCTCTGTGTTTTACCTCTGTTCCATCCGTAAACACCCACATATCGGTATGGTTTTCCGTTTTGTATAATAGAAGGGCGGCTCATAATGGGCAGACTTTCATCGTAAACGGTTTGATAGTAAGCACCATTGACAAGAATGGATGTTGCCAAAGGCTTTATGACCGGTGTTGAAAACATATATTCTACACCCTTTTTTATCACTTTTTCGCCGTTTACCGGTACGGAATAGACATCCAACAGGCTGTCTTTATAGACTTGAAACTCTGATATTTGTGGTTTGTAATCAAATAGGATATCGCTCCGATATTTATTTACTTCATACCAATAATAATGGGTGTTGTACTGAAAACCTTCACTCGATTTTTCATAAAAGCACAAAACATTTAATTTTGACTTGCCTACCTGAATATTGAGACCTAATTCCGCTTTTCGGTTGCGATTAGGTTTTAGAGCAGGATTGCTACGCTCGTTTGTTTTTGTAGTGATCCACAACAGTGCATTTGCTTGTTTTTGAGAATAATAATTTAGAGAAATATGGTCCAGATAGTCCGGCTCAGGATGGAGCATATCCAATGTCGGAAATTTAATAGCTTCTCCATAGCCTCCTTTTAGAGCAATTACGGTGGTTTTTCCCAAACACTGAAAATTCGAAAGTTGCCACCATCCGTTGATACGAGGTTCGGGAAACCACTTCTGATGCAAATCGACAAACCTATTCCCTATTCCGGGCATATGGGTAAAACGCACTCCCGCTATCAACTCCATATTGTTTTTTCCAAACGATGCAGAAACTTTATCCTCAATATAAACGGACAAATTTTGCAAAGCGGGAATTTCGTTAAATCGCCTCGGACGCGATGATGTGGACGATGTTGGATAGGGCGGACGCAACAGGTCGTACTCAAATCCTTTTCCACGGTTTTTCTCGTGTCGGTATTGTCCTCCCCAATTTAGCACGTGATAGATGTTTTTACCGCTTGAAAAGATGTTTTTACCTTTCAATTGCGAGAAAAAAGCCGTCGGTACTCCTGTCATTTTATAGCTTGTAAAATACTCTGCCGGCAGATACACTCCTTCGTGCTCACCGTCTGTTTCAGCCGTAGGCAACGGCACAACTCCGTTGGGGCTGACGGTCAGCATTCGGCTTGTAACGTCTTGCGTGTAATCGTATGAAATAGAGTGCTCCAACGAGTTGAGCCACGGTTTTGCCACTCGCCAAATCCAATTTCCGCTGACCTGCATTCGGTTGTAGGTAGCCTTGTAGGTGTCCATTTTGGGTGTTAAATCAGGGTCGTTTTTAGTGGCATCAAGCGTACCCATATAGAGCATTTTGATACCGAATTGCAGCGGTTTTTCAGCAAGTATGGCTATGTTGGTGTAATTCAATTGCATGCTGTACCTTTTATAAGCTGTTAGCGTTTCTCTTACGCTTGGACGCGCATCCGTATAATCCAAACCGCCGTGCAGCGCTCCCCATTTTCCGGGCAGGTTGACGCCTTTTCCCACATAAAACAGTTTCACATTGGGATTAGCTTTCACTCGCATCTCCAAAGGCTGCTTGCCCGATTTAGCTTTTGACAAGATCATTCCGCTGCTTAAATCGCCGTACTCAGCGGACGGAATACCTTGAACAACCTCTGCCGTTTCGATGTGGTCGGTAGAGAGCATTCTTAAATCCACGCCTCGATTTACCGTATTCCGATTTCTCATACGCATATCTACGGGAATGTTTTGCAGATTGGCATTGTTTGAAAGCGGCACTCCTCCGTCTCCCACAATGGCAGTCCCCAATGCCGTGTTTGCATTGTCGCCGGCTTGTCTTGAAGTGATTTGTGCTCGTCCCGTCAAAGTTCCGTCTTGTGTAAGTTGTCCGGGCAAAAGTTGCATAATATCGCTAAGTGAAGTCGGTTGTATAAATTCCATGGTGGTTTTATCAATTAAAATCGCCGAACCGCTTTTCCCTTTCGGGGTGGCAATAACACTCACTTCATCCAATTCTAGCGTTTGAATTACCAAATAAACCTGCAACGTGGTGTCGGAAACGAAATTAAACTGAATTTTTTGCGGAACGTATCCTAAAAAACTTATCGATACATTGTGAACGCCTTTGGGAATGCCGTTGATGCGAAAATTGCCCTTTTCGTCAGAGATTGCTCCTATCTGCAAATCATCAAGAAAAATACTTGCAAAAGCGATTGGTTCTTTCTTTTCTGCGTCTTTTACTATCCCGGAAAAACAGACCTTCTTACTTTGCGAGAATAATTTACCCGGCATCAAAATGAACAAAATTACCGTGCAAAGTATCAAAAGAGCTTTATTCCACTTTTTATTGGTCATACCAACAGCATAAACAAAATCGGCACAATTATCCCTGCTAAGAGTTCTATGCCTCCTCGTCCTAAAATGCCTTTTTTACCCTTGTTTATGAATATTCCGGTAATCGTAATGATGATTAGCGAAACGGCAAAAATATCCGAAAACACCGTCCATCCTTTTCCCGGATTGTAATGCAATCGGTTAAACTGGCTGATGATAGGGCGTTTTTTTAGTGCTTCGTAAATTGCTCCTCCATTTTGCAAATTGACTTCCAACGATGAACCGCCTTTTAGGAAAACTTTCAGTTTTCCGTTTTCGGGAAAATAATGTTTCGTGTAGTTTTTCTCCTCTTTTATCGGTTTCAGCATGGTTATTACCATCGATTTAGAGACGTTTTCTTCTGTTATTGGGAATGTCCCCTCCGCCTGTAAACTGTGCCGTTTTATTGTGTAGTTAGGATTGATGTCACCACGATGATTGAGCATAATGCCCGATACGGCATATATGATGATAACGCCCGAAAAGAAAAACGATAAGTCACGATGGATTATACGAAACCATTTTCTCAAATGCACTCCCGTAAAACGTCTTTTAGTCATACTACAAATTCCGACAAAGGGTTAATGTGAGTGTTTTTTACTCGCCTACATGAATTGTGTACCCTATGGCTTCAACAAAATAAAACGACAAGTAATTTTTACCTTCTTTTTCGTTTCGTTCAGCTATACGTTTACGGAAATTATCAATGCGCTCTTGTTCGGTATTAGCCGGTTTTTCGTTCTGAGCTTTTTGTTCGGTAACACATCCGCTCTCATCGTCGCCGTGTTTTTCGGCTGTTTGTGAAGCCAACTTCGTTTCCCAATCCACTAAATAAGCCTCGTCGATACGCTGTTCCTTCAAAATACCTTTAACCTCCACAATGCTATTCACGGTTTCCTGGCTGAAACTGCCGATGTTACCACTTGCCTCTACACGGATGATTTTAGTGTCATCGCTGCCCATCAAGAAAATCTTTTTCCCGCCGTGTCGGCAAATATGCGTACATAGTCCGTCTACAACGATGGTGTCATCTACCATGTTTTCAGCGCTGCTCAGCAAACTATCCACCTGCATTATTTTGGGTGCTTGGCTTGTTTGGGTTGATCTTTTTTGCTGTTTTTGATTGCAGGAAATCAGCACTAAAGAGAGTGCTAAAATGGATAAAAAAGTTCTTGAAATTCTCATTGTCTATTAAAAAATTAAAGTGTGTGAAAAGTGTAAATAATTTCAGACGCGAATTTCACGATAAATATATACGGTCACAATCCCCAAATCTTATGATTTTGACAGTCGAAATCTCATCATTTATGGGGATTGTCTGTTGTTTGTATCGGCAATAATTTTGACACTTAAATTTTTATTATTTACCATACAATGAAAAAAACATCGGTTTTTACGGTTCAACAACCGACAAATACGAAAGAAGCCGCGATTGTGTAACTTATTTCTCTTAATTCTAATTCTCAAAAAATTGATACATATTATCAATCAAACCCGATGCGGCATAGTTTTTAAGTGCAGTACCTGTAATAAAATCCATATTGAGTTCAACAATTTCAATCTGAATTTACCGGAACCTGAATATCGCTGTTTTGCCCAATATATTAATGAACTTGACGGCGATTATTGGGCTGAAAAGAATAAAGGAAGCATCTGCCAAAGGAAAATTAGAATTCCGATAGCTTCCAAAAAAGTCTGCTTAATGCTGCACCCTAACGAACTTTCCGAACTACGTCAGTTGCTCGTTTTGCCTAAATGTGCTATCGAAAAACAATTAATGAAAAAGTTGCAAAAATCTATCTGTTGGAGTTGATATAAAAAAAGGATAAGACGCACTTTAAGAAAAGTTTAAGTATATGACTTTCGGCCAATGTAATAATATCAGCCGTTGATCAATTCAAAATAACCTTTATCAACGTCGTAGTTGTAGATTTCGCCTGTTTCGATTATATAATACCAACCGAAAATTTTTAATCTGTCGTCGTTATAACGCTCAAGTACATACGGATAAGTAAGCAAATGATTTATTTGTTGCACTATGTTCAGTTGTTCAGTCATCCAATCCCGCTCGGCTGGTGTGGCATTGGGCAGCATTTGGGTCACCCTGTTTTTTACCGGGCGTGCCAATTCGAGCCAGAGGTTGGTATGAGGCAAATCCTTCAGTTCTTCTTCGGTTTTATACAAAGCTCCACAGCCTCCGCAATTGGAATGGCCGCAAACAATAATATTCTCAACCCCCAACGATAACACCGCGTATTCTATAGCCGCGCTGATAGCCGGAAAGTTAACTCCCCTTTTATAGGGAGGAACGATGTTTGCCACACTGCGTATTATAAATAATTCGCCCGGAATGGTAGAAGTTATAAGCGATGGCACCAGGCGAGAATCCGAACACCCGATAAAAATGGTGTGAGGTTTTTGAGTATCGCTTAAGTTACCAAACAAGTCTTTATGTTTGTCGAAATCTTTCTTTCTAAAAGAGACGGCACCTTTATTTAAGTCTTTCATGATTCTCTTTTTTTATTGTTAAACAATAAATGTCGACCGTTTTTCTTTCCGGAACAACTGCTAAGGGTGCAGGCGTTTTCGGGGGCGAATTTAGTAATCTTTTTTATTCTTAAACAACGAACCTATTCCTTTACCAATTTTCTGAACCGCATCGAATCCTTTGTTCAAGGGTTCGGAGGTAATATCGGCATAATGCTGGGTGGTTACGTCATTGGCAAGACGTTGAGGATAGACAATTATTCTATTGTTTGTTGCGAAATATTTTTCAATTTTAGTGGGGAGTTGTTCCAAAGCACCGATATAAGAAGTTGCACCTTTTCGGGCTGATACCAAAATAAATAAATCATCTTCATGAATATGTCTCGAAAGCACTAAGAAATCCTCCCAATCGACAAATTGGTTTATTGTAATTGATGCGTTTAACTTAGCTTTCTTAACTGATTTTCGAACCGCGTTTTCTGTTGCTTTGTCGCAGAACACCACGATGGGGACACTCAACTCAATGGCAAATTTAGCTATCTTTTTCAACCATATATCAAAGCCTTTTTCGTGTTCGGCCAGTGGTGGTGCTGCAACCAGAATTCTTTTGTGTGAAACCAAGGGTTTTTCCAAAGAGCAAATAAACGTGGTTTTATCGGTGTTGCTCAATATACCGCGAAATTTTTCGCCGATCAGTTTCTCAATAAATCCCGCGCGTTTGGGCCATCCGAGAATAACAATATCGGCCATGATTTCTCTCGATATTCTTACTATACCACTTGCAAAATTATGGTCAATTGTCGTAATTACATCAACCTTGGTTTCCGATGCGGAGCCCTCTATCACAAATTTTTCAAGTTCGTTTCTTGCTTTGAGAATATTGATTTCGGCTTCCTTGTTATCGGAAACCACCGATAGTATGGAGACCGGATTTGCCGATTTCTTATCTTTTATAAGAACGGCAAATTCAAGAAGTTTTTCTATGTTCGAAAAATTTGCAATAGGCAAAAGAATATGTTCACTCCGGATACCATTCGATTTCACAAGATCGCTCGAATCATTTTCAGACTCCACAACAATCTTTTTTGCCGCTTTTTCTGTAACAAACGACGATACCAAACAGGTTATCAAAATAAGTATAATGGTTCCATTGAGTATATTCTCGTCGAGAATATTGGCTTTGTAGCCCACTAAAATTACGGCAAGAGTTGCGGCGGCATGGGAACTGCTGAGACCAAAAATAAGTTGTCTCTGAGCTTTTGAATACCTGAAAATAAGTTGCGTAAAAAAAGCGGCAACCCATTTACCGAACAAAGCTACGACGGACAATGTTACAATAACAATAATAGCTGTCGGACCTTTTAATAAAACGCTTACATCCACCAACATTCCAACGCTTATTAGGAAAAACGGAATGAATAACGAATTTCCTATAAACTCAATACGGTTCATCAATGCAGAAGAATGGGGAATAAGTTTATTCAATGCCAATCCGGCAAAAAACGCTCCAATAATAGGTTCTATCCCTGCAGCCTCGGCTAAGAATGCCGCAAAAAACACAATGGACAAAACAAAGATGTAGTGCGAATGTTTTTCACTCTCTAGTTTTTGAAAAAACCATTTTGCAATTCTTGGAATGAGGAAAAACATGATTGCCAAAAAAATCGCAAAAGAAACACCCAGTCTAATCCAAAACTCAGAGTCGAGGCCACCCTGACTTTTACCGACAATTACAGCCAAAAGCGTAAGTACGGCAGTATCGGTCAATATGGTTCCGCCAACAGTTATGGCAACCGCCTGATTTTTTGAAACGCCTAATTTGCTTACAATCGGATACGATACCAGTGTATGTGTGGCAAACATGCTCGATATGAGCAAACTTGCATTAGTGTCGTATCCGAGCAAATAATGACATACCGGGTATCCGATAGCTAAGGGGAAAGTAAATGTAAAAATTCCGAACAGCAGGCTCTTATTCCTGTTTGATTTAAACTCGTTCAAATCGAGTTCAAGTCCGGCAATAAACATGATATAGAGAAGTCCTATGGTCGAAAAAAGGTCGATAGAAGAACTGCTCTCAATGATGTTAAATCCGTAGGGCCCAATTATTACTCCGGCAATGATCAAGCCTACAATTCCGGGAATGTTTATTTTTCTGAGTAAAATGGGCGACAATAAAATAATGAATAAGAGCAACGAGAGTATCAATACAGGATTCTGTAGTGGCAATTCAAATCCTTGTATGAAGTGTTTAAAAAAATCCGTCATTTACTGTCTCTTTATTCGTTTATTTATATCGGCCCAAAATTACTCTTTTTATTTAGAGCGGCGGCAAAAAATTAAACTAATTTACGGTATACTCAAGGCTTCAAATCCATCGGGCTGTCGGAGGTGCGCACATCGTAGTTATCGCCTTCACCCTGCTCGAAAAGCGTCGAGAGTTGTCCTTGCGAAATCTCGAAGGAGGGTGCAAATTGGTCGCTGTTCATGTAATTAAGCAGGCTGTAACGCATTTGACGGGCTACAATGCGCCTATCGGGAGCGGATGAAATATCGGCGCTGCACACAATCAGGCACCCGCGACCCAGCTTGGCCTCAAAAATCAGGCCCAACTTGCGGTTGATAAACCAGGTATCGATGGGCTGGACGATGGGAATGAAATCGGCCGGAAAATCGTCGAGGTTCATCACCTGCTGATTGTGCAGCAATTCCCACCATTGCAGGTTACTGTGATACTCGGTGGGGAAAGCTGCCAGGGCCGGATGCTCCGGATGGGTCAATATGCCCAGGGTGTGCGGAGGACGCATCTGAAACCAGGAGGTATTCCAAAACACCGGTCGGAAATACTGCACCACCTCTTTGCCTTTTTCCACTTTGCCGTCGGCCAGCAACAAAACCTTAGCCCCTTGCTGTGCTTGCTCTGCGGCCTGTTTATAATCACGGGTAATGAAAATACCGGTGGTGTCGGGTTCGGGCAGCAAAGCCGGATATACCCAAAAATCCCATTGATTGGAGCAGTTATCCAGCGACAGGGCAAGCTTGTATTGCCCGGCCTCACGGACAAAATCGAGCGGCAACGAAATAGTACCCAGCGCCACGTTGCCAAAAGCAATATCTGTTTCCGGCAGCCGACCTTCGGCTACGATATTGTCATTGTCGTCGCTGACTTTCCACACGGGAAGGCGGTTTTTAAGTACTTCCGGTCCAAAATGAGCCACTTCGGCCGTTACCGATAATTGCTCGTCGTTGCAGAAAACAAACTTCGGAAAACGTGCTATGGGCACCGTGGGCGAAAAAAAGCGCTTGAATTCTTCGGGCCTAATATAATCCTTGGGCTCCCAAAACACGTCGGTCACACCCACCAACGCACTGCCCTGGCCCGGAAAATCGTTCAACGACAGCAGTTGGGTGCCGCCATTGCCGGGAGTTCGGAGCGAAGCTTCAATTTCGTTCTTATAGCAGATGGCCTGAAACTTGCCCGAGGCCATGAAAAAATCCCGGGCCTGAGGGCCCATATTCTTTCTTTCCAATTCCGCTTTGAACATCTCAAAGTTTTTGGCCCGGTAAACCCCAGTGTATTTGGGTATTTCGCCGAAATCGGGAAAAACACAATACTGTCCCATCTCGTGAGCTAAGTAAGGCACGTTGTAGGGTGCGATCTTGTCGGAAAAATCAAACTCGCTGTTGGGGCGCCTGTCCCAGGGCAGGCCTCGCGATTCGGAACGGATGATAAACTCGTTCGAAGGCGCCAGAGGCCAGCTTCGTCCGATGGCGGCGTGGGTATAGAGCCGGCGCGGATCCTGCTCTTTCCAGTAATCCACCAATCCGTTGAGGAAAGTGATCTGATGGCGGCCTGCCGGCTCGTTGCCGTAAGCAAATAGCACAAAAGAAGGATGATTGCCGTAGGCTTTCAAAATACGGTCGCATTCCTCGCGGATGTATTGATCGATCGGCCAGCCGTTGCCCACAGCCGTGCCGTGATTGGTCCAGAAAGGCCCTTCGGGCTGCAAGTAGATTCCCAGCTCGTCGGCGGCCTCAAAAGCAGCCCGGGGCGGACACCAGGAATGAAAACGAAAATGATTGACCCCATAGGCCATTGCCTTTTGGTAAAGTTCACGCCAATAAGCCTTGTCCATGGGAGCGTAGCCCGTCAGCGGATGGGCGGCACATTCCACCGTACCGCGCAAAAAAACCGGACGTCCGTTTATAAGAAAGCGCGTGCCGTCGGCTTCAAAACTGCGAAAGCCAAACTGTGTTTCGAAACGGTCTGCATCAACCTTTCCGCAACTGAGCTCAAGAGACAACTTGTATAAAGCCGGATGAAACTCCTCCCAGAGCTGTCGCTCCTCGCCCATTTCCATCACAAACTCCAGACTTTGTTCGCCTGTACCGAGCTGAACCGGAAAACTTGCCCTCTGCGACCCGGCTTTTTGTCCTGCCTTAGAGGAACCGGCTTTTTGCTCCACATTAAACAGACGGGCCTCAGCCAGCAATTCGCCCTCGCAGGGCTCTCCGCTCCGGTTGTCGATGCTGCAAACCAGGCGGACACGTCCGCTGAGGGGATCGGGATAAACCTGAACGTCACTGAGCATAATTTTTGGTCTGGCAAACAGCTTAATCTCTCCGGCAATGCCGTTCCAGTTGCCCTGAGTGTGATCGCTGATACTGTGCGAGTCGGGACCCGGTTTGATGTCTTTTACCCGGTTGTCTATCCTCAGGGTCAGACGGTTCTTCCCCGGCCTCAACAAGCTTGTCAGATCGTATTCATGAGGCACCGATAGCGAATTTTGCAGGCCGGCAGGCTCGGAGTTTACCCATACCTGCGACTCCCAGTGGGGGCGTTCCAGCCTGAGGATAAGTTGCCGGCCCTCCCAATCACGAGGAATCCTCAGTTCGCGCTGATACCAAGCGGGCCCCACGTAATACACCGGAGGCGTCAACCAAAACGGAAACTTCAACTGCCCGGGCCGACGATAAGGCTCCAAATCGGGATTAAAAAACCAAGAACTGTCGTAAATACTGGCTGTCCATTGGGTTTGCAGCGTTAGTTCCTTTCCCAGACCGGCTTCCATCATGGAGCCGGGCAAAGCCATGCGACCGGACAGCCGGGTATCAAACCATTTTTGGTCCATGCCCAGGTCGTCTTCGTCTATTTGAAACTTCCACTCTGCCGCCAGATCCATCTCGTAACGATCGTACCGGCTGCAAGCGAGGCTTAAAAGAAGTAGTGATGCTATTATCAGGCGTTTCATATCTATTGGTTTTTTCGGTGGTTTAGTTGATTTATTGCAGTTCTATTTTCACTCTATACTCACTGATGATCTCCGGCTCCCGGATCTCCAGAAATTCTTTGCGCTCTCCAAAATCGGGTACAACTTCCGGATCGAGCCAGCGCAGAAACGGGGCGTTGTTTCTCATAGGAATGAAGTAAAAATACATCTCATTCTCTTTCAAATCGGGCAGATAGCGTTTGAGTCCCAAGGTCCAGGGGCCGCTGGTATAGAGATTGTCGCTGCGCAGTTCCCCCTTCATCATGCAGAGGCCGCGGTCGCCCCGGTAATCGAAACGGACAAATACATCGCTGATTTCATCCAACTGAAGCTTGGGGGCCCGCAATACAAAATGGCGGTCGTCTGCGCGAATCAGTTCCAACTCAGGCTCGACGGCAGGCAGGCCGATGCTCCAGGCCGACATGGATTTCAGGGGCGATTTCGCTTTCCCGGTCTCTCCTCTCGCGGCTACAAGCCGGTCGCAAGCCGGGTACACCAAGACTTGAAGCAAGGTATCTTTCCGGCTTATCAGTTCCAGTCCCCCGGGCCCGGACAGAACCAGGGCATTGCTGATGAGCAGACGGCTCCCGTTGTCTTCATTACGACGACTCCCGCCGTTGTCGCTATACAGATAAGTATGCAGAGCCTTTTCGTAAGGAAGAATCAGGAAACTGACATCCCTGAGTCTGAGTTCGGCTATTTCGTTCTCGCGAAAAGTAAGCAAGGTATTAGTCCCCAGACCGGTTTTTGTAAAGCCCGAACCGGAGAGTTTGGGCGATCCTTTTAAAAGCAGTTGGGGAGTTATACCCTCCAGGGCAACAAATGCGTGGTACTTGCGCCCGCCCTGCTCAAAGCGCATAAAAGGCTGTAACGTAGCCTGTATCAGCTCCACTCCGTCTAAATTCAGATTAAAAGGAAAAATGGCCGATGCTCCCGATTTCAAGGTAAAACTGCCCTGAACGGGGAAGCGCAATTGTCCATTTTTGGTCTTTATCTCTATACTGATTTGCTCCTGATCGGGCAAGCTGATCCTGTCCTGAAAATTATGCATAAACAAAAAACCGCCTTCACCGTCGGAACGCAGGGCATACCTCAGGATATCGGTGGTTTCGGCTTTGATCTGCGCATTGGTAGCAGGCAAAACGGGATACATGGGCGCCAGCAGTCCGCCGTAGTTTTGCAGAAAATAATTGATCAATCTCAGGGGATAATAACCCTTGCTGGGCAGGCCAAACTCGCCCAGGGGCGACTGATAGTCATACGATTTATTGGCCAGGCCAAAACCTTCGGCCGTAAAGAAATTGCCCAACGAAGGCGTATTGCCCCCGTGATACATGTAAAAGCCCAAACCGTTGCTACCGCTGCCGATGGTCCGAACCATCATGGGCAGAAAACTTTCGCCCGGCACCCGGGGACGTCGCGAATAGGTGACGGAAATGCCCGTTCCCAACTCGGCCGCCAGCGAAGGATACAGATCCACATCGTAGCTAACCGGTGCATAGTCAGGGTTTTGACGTATGTCTTTGTAAAGAAAAAAAGGCGAAGGCTGGTTGCTGTCCACCCAAAAAGGATAAGCATAGCCGGCCATCACCGGAATAGAGCCTTTTTCGATAATGGTGGCATAACCCCAGCCGGTAGCCGTGTACAGGGGCGTTTCCAGGCCGGCGTCCAGCGCCAGTTGTTTGAGGGTTTTCATATGGTCTCGCCCCAAACCGGCAAATTCGTTGCCGAATTCATTGATTCCCACCCCTATTTTGGTGATGTCCACATCGCGCCTTGCCACCGTATTCTCGCGGGGAGCGCCCTCGTAAGTAAAAGCCCAGGGGGCCGCCGAATGCTGGTATTCGTTTTCGATCTGTATGCCGATAACCGGGCCGCCCTCTTTAAACAGCAGCCCCTGAAGCTGTTGACCAATCTGGCGATAGAGCCGGTCGACGTAAAAAAGGTAAGCGGGATCGTTGCTGCGCACCTCTATGGGACGGCCGTAAAGCCAATCGGGTAAACCGCCGTTGCGCATTTCGCCGTGAGCAAAAGGGCCGATACGCACAATCATATCCAGCCCGTTCTGCCCGCATAATTCCGCAAAATAACGAAGATCCAGGTCGCCGCTCCAATCGAACTCGCCCTCTTTAAACTCGTGCAAAATCCAAAAGACATAGGTGGCCACCACGCTGACCCCTCCGGCCTTGATTTTTTTGATCTCCTCGTCCCAGTACTGACGGGGAAAACGGGCATAATGAAACTCCCCGATCACCGGAATATAAGGCTCTCCCCGGCGCTCAATATAAAAACTATTGACAGCAATGGAGTCGCCCTCTGCATTGGAACCGCCCAAATCGAGGTGATGACGGATTACCCCGGTTTTTACTCCCGAAACATCGATGGAATACGGCTCTTGTCCGTAACCCGGCAGGCCTACTAAAAGTAAAACAAAGCCCAAAATAGTTTTTCGTAACATAACAGATTAGATTTAAGTAAGGCAATGCATGGCAGCGATCAAAAATCACCAGCTAAACCCAATGCCCAACGACAACATATAGGGTGGCGCTTTTTTGTTGTTGAATAATAACTCTTCGAAGTTTTCTTCTATTTCCAGTATTTTAGCCAATCCTATTTGAAAATGAAGACCAAATTCACTTTTCTTATTAAAAACCAATCTTCCGCCGAATTCCGTACCGAAAGCTTTAAGTAAACCGAAACCGCCGTCTTTATAGCTAATATTGAAAAAAGGACTGTTCTTCTTCTCATTGGTATGTATTTTTAGCCCGGCTGTATATCCGGAATACCCCATCCCAAAATGAATTCCAAAATAATCGTGAACCCTGATCTCATAATTAACCCCGATAAGAGTGTATCCTCCTATCTGATATCCAAAGGCCAATACGTTTCTACTCCGCTCCGGAACAGAATCCTCTTGTCCGTAAGAAATCTCTATAAAGAGAAGGGCCGCTATTAAACACAAGTATTTTTTCATCTCAATTTTATCAGTTTTAAGGTTTCCCGCGTTTTCTCATTGAGTAAAACCAACTGATAGACACCCTCGGGCAGAGGGAGATTCAGTTGGAGACGGCGTTTTTCGCCGGCCATTACTCCGCTTAATTTTTGGACGTGGAGCATCTTGCCGGCCAGGTCGAATACTTGCAGCTCGGCACTGCCCTTTTCGGTAAATTCCATTTCGACGATGCAATCTTGCAGGCAGGGATTGGGCGAAACTTTCAACCGGGGGCTGAGGGACTTGATTTTTGGGAGGCCGTCGGGCTGCACGTATTCGTAAGCTCCCAGATCGACGGCTGCGCCAAAATAATTGTTCAACTCAATATCTATGGGGCGGAAACTGACAGGATCAACGCCCCGCACTATGTTGCTGCCCCGGTCGATAAAGATAGAATTGGCTTTGAGGCGGCCGAAGCCGTTATCGGGCAGGCTGCCGTCGGCCTGACGGGGAGCCAGAAAATCTTCCTTGGAAGTGCTGACAAATTCGTCGTATATGGATTTCTGATCAAAAATCTCGTTTGTGGCGGTCTTGTACGGCACCAACACCTCGCCGTCGATCTGATCCCAGGAGTTGTTTTTACTCACCGTACCTTCGGCTAAATTATAGAGTTGACTCTGGCCGCTTGTTTTGGCATCGAAGCTGATACAGTTGCGGACATCGCATGGATAGGCCCTTAGGCGGTAGTTTTTGATGCCCTGCCACGAGACGCAGTTGAAAAGGAATAAGCTGTCGGCGTTGTTGTTCTCGTTAAAACCGACTCCGGTCTGGTAGCCGTCGAAGGCGATGCAATGGCGGATCTCGTGTTTGGCTGCCCAACCGTCGCCGCCCAGCTTAAAGCCGTTTCCATCGCCCGACCACGAAGTGGGGATGCTGTTCTTTTGCCCAAACTCCCAATCCGGGTCGTCTTTGCTGGCTAACTCGGAATTACCGTTGCCGAAAGTCCAGCAACTATCCACATAAATGGGGTAACGGGTCATGTAAAAGTCCCAGCCGTCGTCGGCGTTTTGCCAGGCCCTGCAACCCGTAAAGCGGTTGTTGGCTCCGGGCGAAAGCTTGCAGGCAAAGCCGTCGGCGTTTTCGTAACTTGTCCCCCAGTCGAGGTTGCGGTAAGAATCGCAATTTTTGATCAGGTTGTTGGCCACCCGGTCGGGAGCATCGGGGTCGTTCTTGGCCAGGCCGATTTGTATGCCTGAGTCGCCGTTGTGGTGGAGAACGAGTAACTCGCAAATATTGTGGCTGCCTTCGATTTTAATGCCGTTATCGGGGGCCTGACAGATTTCGAGGCCTTTGAGGTAATAATAATCTCCTGTAATTTTAAAGCCCCGGGCCGACCCCCGGGCCGACGAATTCAAATTCGTATAAGAAGAAAAAATGTCGTAGAAATTCAGGACGGGGTTTTCGCCGGGGTAATTGAAAATACAAATGCGTTCCTGCTCCGAACCCTTTTGGTCGAGTACGATGGTGGCGGTGTAGCGGTAAATGCCGCCCCGCAAAAAGAGCGTGTCGCCGGGCTCCATCAGACTGAGAGCTTTACTGATATTGAAAAAGGGCGATTCGATGCTGCCGTCGTTGTCGTCGTTGCCTCCTTTTTCGGCGGGCGCACAATAAAAAACGCTGTGACGGTTCGATTTAAAAGTAGCTGTGACGGTTTTTTCGGAGTCCATGTAAAGCAATTTGATCGAATCGCTTCCGCTCAGGTCGCCGCTCCAGCCCACAAAGCTCGCATCGAAGGCCGTATCGGGAAAAGCATGCAGTTCCACGGTGCTACCCTGCGGGTAAAAAGGAGCATCGGGCGTTTTCAGCACCCGGCCTTTACCTTGAATCTTGAGGTTCAGTGCGTATTCCCTGAGGCCTTCTTCGCCGCCGACTATAGTGATTTTGTCCATGTTCGGTCCGCCGTTCGAAGTAAGAGCCGTCATCAAAAGCCGGTTGGTGCCTTTGCGTAAATTCAGCGTTACCGCCGTTTCTACCCAGGTCGTAAAAGAGCCCGAACTGCCAAAAGCCTGACTTTCTATTTGCAATTCATCGTTTACCCTGAAACTCATGGAACGGTCGTCGCTCTTGCCGTTTGCCCACCTCACCAGCACCGTCGCCTCGGGCATGGCCTCGGCCAGACTGAATTCGAGCAGCAAACTGCTGCCGGTGGCATTGGTAAAATCCACAAAACCCCTACCGGTATAACCGGCATGTTGGGTATCGACTTTGCCTACATAAACGCCGTCCTCGGCTTGAACAACCAGGTCGGCCCGGACAGGCAGCACGCAAAGCAGCAATAAAGCAATCAGGGGAAAAAAGTTTATTCTCATGGCAGGCTAAGATTTACGCGCAAAATTACGCATATTTTCTCATTTATATTTTTTTTCCAAATAATGATTTTTAATTCAATTATCTTATTAATTTTGCGCTAATCAATTAGAAAAACACCGGGCAAAGAGTCTGTCTTAATTTCCGTTCCTATGAAAAAATTTGTCTTAGCAATTATCAGCTTGCTTTTTTACGCAAACGTGAGCCATAGCGCTCTATGGATTAAAATCGGTTTGGAAGATAAAACCGTTTCTTCGGTGGCCTGCAACAGCCAAAACGGAAACATCTATGCAGTGGCCGACAACCTATTGTACCTGAGCGAAAACGATGGTCTTGATTGGACTCTGTTAAACCTGGACGTAAATCAACCCTGGGTGCACGTATATAGAGTACTGGTCGACGCAAAGGGGCGCATCTATGCAGGAACCAACAATGGAATCTATTGCTCCGACAATGCGGACCATTCCTTCAGGGCGATCAATACAGGATTACCCCATCCCCCTAACGTTACAGCTATCTGTTGCCCGGATATCAACAGCTTAGCTATAGGAACAAATGCAGGGGTTTTTATTTCCGACAAAGACAGCATACAATGGACCGCTTTTAATCGAAATTTACCTGAGAGAACACCCAATCAGTTACTCTGCCACCGGGAACGCTTCTACCTGGCCACCAATTCGGGTATTTACGTCAGTCCAACGGACTCTGCTCATTGGGAACAATGTTTTTTCAACGTTGCCAGAGACTTAGCCGCTCAGGATGCCGTTATCTACGCTGCCACCCATATTAGCGGTAGTGATTATGATCAATTAGGGGCTTTATACCAATCTTTCAACAGTGGTTCCAGCTGGGAAAGACTCTCTCCCAATGAAGGAAACGTTGGCGGGCATGCTGTTTTTTGTGACGAAAACAGAATCTGGCTGGGGACAGATGGCGGAGGGGGGTTGTACAGCCCGGACAGAGGAGCCTACTGGGAAACTCTGAACCTTGGACCCTGGTTCACCGCTTTGACTTTTGCCCAAAGAGGCTCCGCTTTGCTGACCGGTACAGAATTTTATAAGCATATCGACGACAGTGGCGGACTGTACATCCAGTACAATGTGTTTTCGAGCAACAGGCAGGAAATTCCTTTTCCTGAGTTCATCACCTGCCCGGGTGCTTACAACAACAGGCTTTACGTAGAATTGAGCATTCCCGCAAATTCTAAAGTATACTACAGCCTGGGCGGCGGTACTCCCGACAGCTCCTCATTGCTGTATCTCGAGCCCATTAAAGTGGATTCTACCACTCTTATTAAAGTTATTGCTATCTACGAAGACAAAACTACCAGTATAGTGAACCCGGGGCTGTTCAAAATTAGCAAAGAAACAGGGTTGAAAGCTATTCCCGAATTAGATCACGCCGCCCTGCCCTACCCCAATCCCTGCTCAGACTTTATCAACCTGACAGTGCCGGATGTTAACGCTAATATCAGCGTAATCAACCTGACCGGACAGGTGGTCTACTCTGATCAGGCCGTCCAAAGCGGTAATTATCGACTACCCGTTCATGCATTAAAACCCGGCCTGT
>Ga0255342_1001268_pt1 | contig 37100 bp, 40 predicted proteins | sample wastewater_treat_3_FD_192416 | JGI IMG/M metagenome (GOLD analysis project Ga0255342, IMG submission 192416) | Wastewater microbial communities from Lulu Island WWTP, Vancouver, Canada - plant14 | ecosystem: Engineered > WWTP > Wastewater > Unclassified | place: Canada: Vancouver, British...
AATTTCCTAAAAAGAAATTTCAATTTTTGTAAATAAAAAAAACATTATAACCAAAAAAATATAAATAAGCATTTCAAACTTCGTAAATCCGGCACCAAAAATCAGCTCAAGGATAACATAAACAGTAATCCAGCATAAAATTAAATAGGAGGAAAACTTAATTGCATTTTGAGTTAAATCTTTTCTTATAGAATTAAAACTGTTATTAGTAAAAGAATCATAAAAAAAATTATTATTAAATTCAATAATAGTTCCAGTTAAACCAAAAAATATTTTTTTAAAACTTATTACTATGAAAGAATCACTAAAAAACCTGTTTAATATACTCTCCTCATTTAAAAATTGCTTTACTGTCAAACTTGAATTAAATGCATTTGAGAATAATTTGCCTATTCTAAACAATAGATTCCATGTGAAACTTTGAGAAATTATCTCATATGTTTTGCTTAATAATAGAAAAGTAAATGAATTTCTATAAATAGTGATAATATTCATTTAAATTACGGAGTACTCGGAGTACTATTAGTTGGAGAAGTATTTAATTTTACTGTTTTTAGTTCATTTTCTATAAGTTCTTTTAATTCTTCTTCATTTGGGACAACATAAGACAAACCATCCACAAATTGAGCATTTCCTGGAAAGTTAAGGAATATTATGTCATTATCAACGGAGATATCTTTTAAGGTTATAGCTGCTTTTAATAGTTCTGAAGAGCTAATATTTGTTTCAACATAACGACTTATGATATTTATTAAATTACTTATTTTTAATATATTTCTATTTTCAGATAGCTTTAAAGCGACTGCTTTCAAAAAGTTCATCTGTCTCGTAACTCTTCCATAAATTTTACCAGTAGAATCCCTTGCAAAGTCACCTTGTGCATCATTTCTAAATCTTACATATTGAAGAGCTTTATCTCCATCAAGTATTTGCTCTCCTTCTTTAAGGTTAATGAGGGTTCCATCTGTTGGATCATAATAGTACATGTCTTTTTCTACATAGTACTTAACTCCACCAATCGAATCTATAATTTTCTTAAAACCTTCAAAATCAACTTTTACATAAAGCTTTATTGGGATATTTAGTAAATTTTCTAATGTTTTCAATGTTAAAGATATTCCTCCATCCTCCCAATAAGCAGGATTAATAGTCGAATTAATTTTATCATATGTATCATGGCCTGGAATAAGTACACGAGTATCTCTCGGAATGGAAATCAATTTAATTTTTTTATTCTTAAAATCAATATTTACAAGAATCATTGTATCACTTCTTGAGCCAACATTGATGTTTTTTCTATTATCACAACCTATTAGAAGAATATTTACTCTATCGGACCAATTAATCTTGAAACTACTTCTCACTTTTTTTGCCTCTTCTGTTTCTGGAGAGATACGAGCAAATAAATTCCATAAATAAGCAGCAAATATAGCTGAAACACTGAGAATCGTTATGAGTATAATTAAAAATAATTTATTTATTTTCATGCTCTATTATACCTTTTAAATCAGATTTTAAAGTCAAATAAATAAAAATAAAATAAGTTATAATGCCCACAAAAAGCAAAATAGCAACCTCTAAAAGTTGGTTAAACTTCGTTAAAAGATTCATATTCTTTTCAAAATATTTTAAAAGAAAATAAATTACTGTAAACATAACCGTTGAAGAAAATATTGTAGCTAAACCAGTTTTAATAAAGCAAGAAATCCTTACACAACTGTATTTTCTCCTTATTATAATTAAAAGAAGAATAGCATTTATATAAGCTGCTATAGCTGAACCTAACGCTAAACCTTTATATTGCATCTTTTTTACGAGTATAGCATCTGCTGCAAACAAAATACAAATAGTTATAAGCGCTACTATAACTGGCGTTTTTGTGTCTTTATTAGAATAGAAAACTTTTATTAAAACAGCAGTAAAAGACCAAGGTATTAAAGCCAAAGAATAATATTTTAATGCAGTTGATGTAATTACTGTAGAACTTTCCAAAAATTCTCCTCCCTGAAACAACAATCTTACTGTTGGATAAGATATTGCAAAAAGACCAACTGTTGCAGGAACCATTATTAGCATAACAAACTTTAAAGCCCATTCAAGGTTACGTTCTAATGCTTTACTATTATTACAAACAACATTTTCAGAAAGAAATGGAAATACAACAGAAGAAATTGCAAGTGCAAAAAGACCAACAGGAAACTGTGAAACTTTAAAGGAATAACTTAAAGCAGAAATCATGCCTTCAGGTAATCCAGAACCAAAAAATCTTTCTATAAAGGGAGCAAGGTAATTTATGCAAGAACCTAAAAGAACAGGAATAATTAGAACATAAACCTCTTTTATGGCAGGATGACTTAATCTAAATGTAAATTTATAACCCAATTTGTTCTTATAAATCCAGGGAAGTTGAATTAATAATTGTCCAATAGAACCTATAACAAGAGCTAGTGCTGCACTGTAAATGTTTAGCTTCTCTGATAGCAGAAGAACTATAATTACAACAGAAAAATTAAATACAATACCTCCAAGTGTAGGAATACCAAACATCTTAAGAGAATTAAGGATGCCTGTTGCCATAGCAGCAATACTAAGAAAATAAATTGACGGTATAGCAATTTTAAATATCTTTTGAGCCATTGCGAATCTATAAGGATCAAAGAATGGAGCTTGTATCTTAACAATATAAGGAGCAAAAAAATAAAATATTATTAAAACAGCACCTATAATCACTGTAAATTGATTTATTAAAACGGAAATAATTTCTTTAAGTTCGTTCCTTTTGTCATTATAAATATATCTCGTAAAGAGAGGTATAAATACAGCACTAAAAACACCTGCAACAAGTAAATTTGAAATACTAATAGGTAAATAAGAACCTACTTCAAAAGCATCTTTTGCGGCAGATGTTCCAAATTTGTTAGCAATAACAATTTCTCTTGCAAGACCAAGTACTCTACTTAAGGCTATACCTATTGTTATAATACCAACATTTTTAAATAGTGTGTTTAGTTTGATATTCATTTATGAATATTAATATTTTTAAGGAGTTTCAGTTGTTTCTTTAGTTGGGTTATATTTTTCTATGGAAAGGATAGATATAGGATACTTACCGAAATAAGTTTCTATGAAACCAGATGCTCCAACTTTAAATGTTTGATTTCCATAATTTATTGTTTTAGCTCCTTCTGGCACTGAAACAAGGATGCTAAAATACACATCTTTAAGCTTAGGTTGAGTTCTTGGGACTATTATTCCTTCAGAAGTTACTGCATAAACTTCCGTTTGTTTAATAACGGGGTCTGTAATTATTTCTCCAAACTTTGAACCAGTAGGAGTTACAATAAGATTGCCCTTCTTTATAGAGTTTGCAACTAACTCTTCAAGATTTGGTGCTTTTAGTTTGATGACATATTGATCAAATGATTTTTTCACAAAATATCTTTGAACAATTTTCGAAATTCCGAATACAAGTAAAATGCAGATTAAAACAATAACTACAAAGTCAAATAAATTTATCTTTCCAAACAATTTTCCATTTTCATCAAGTACAATCATTTACAATCCTCCACTTTTCTTATTTCTCCTCCAACTTCTTGTAACTTCTTATCCATATTTTCATAACCACGCTCAATTATTTCAATCGAACTTATTTCGCTTTCCCCTTTAGCAGCTAAAGCTGCTAATACAAGAGCTGCTCCACCACGTAAATCTGGAGCAACAACATTAGCGGGAAAAAGCTCTTCAACACCAGTGACTATCGCCATCCTATCGTTTGTTGTAATTTTTGCCCCCATTTTTATAAGTTCAGGAACAACTAAAAATCTATTTTCAAAAACTGTCTCATTTATAACACTAACCCCATTTGCTATACAAGCTAAAGAAAGCATTGCAGATTGTAGATCAGTAGAAAAGCCTGGATAAGGCATTGTTTTTATCTTGAAACCTAATGGTTTTGAATTCATTTTTATTCTCAATTTGTCTTGATTGAGAATAGTTATGTCTATTCCCACTTCTCTAAGTTTAAAAATTACTGATGTAAGATCCGAAACTGATAAATCTTGAAGAGTTATATCGCCTCTTGTAATTGCAGAGGCAACCATATAAGTTCCTGCTTCAATCCTGTCTGGCATAATTCTGTGATTGATAGGCCTGAGTTCATGAACTCCAACAATTTTTATTGTTTTAGAACCAAGTCCTGTTATTTTTGCTCCGGCTTTATTAAGAAAATTGATTAGATCAACTATTTCTGGCTCTTCAGCTGCATTTTCAATAATTGTATTACCATCTGCTAGACATGCTGCAAGAATCAAATTTTCTGTAGCTCCTACACTTGAATAATCAAGATAAATATGAGAACCAATAAGTTTTGATGTTTCTAAATGAATAGCACCTTTAATAAAGGATGCTTCTGCTCCCATTGCTTTTAAGCCTTTAAGATGTAAATCTATTGGTCTTGCACCTATCTGGCAACCTCCAAGGGAGGGAAGAGTAACAGATCCGAACCTTGAAAGTAGTGCACCGAGAAGAGTTTGAGAACCTCTGACTCGTTCAATATCGTCTCCTGTTATTTCTCCAGTTTTAATACTTGAGGAGTCTATAATGTATGTACTATCAGCTTCCTTAATTACATTTACGCCAATTTTATTAAAAATCTTAAAAAATGTTTTAATATCTCTTAAGTTTGGAACATTTGAGAGTCTTACTTTACCATTGATAAGAAGACAGGCAGATAGTATAGGCATAGTAGAATTTTTAGAACCACTAATCCTTATTTCACCTTTTAAATTTTTGTTGCCTTCAATAACATATTTCATAATTTTAATCAAACTCTCCTAATTTTGACAATGATTCTGAATTTATGGGTAAATTAAAGAAAATTTTAATATACTTAAGTATTCTTAAAGCTGCATTACCATCGCCAAAAGGATTTCCTTTAGAAATAAAACTTTCATAATAATCTTTATCATTTAATAAATTATTTAATTCCCGTTTAATTGTTTTTGAATCAGTTCCAACTAATTTTACAACTCCAGATTCAATTCCTTCAGGTCTTTCTGTAACTTTTCTTGTTAATAATACAGGTTTTTTTAAAGTAGGAGCTTCCTCTTGAATCCCACCTGAATCGGAAACAATAATATATGATTCTTTCATAAGTTTAATAAATGATAAATAATCTAATGGTTCAATCAATTCAACCCTATTAACTCCTTCAAAAACAGGAAAAACTATCTCCCTAACATATGGATTTTTGTGAACAGGGAAAATTAACCTTGAGTCTTTATTTTGAATTATAACATCTCTAATTGACTCCATAACTTCTTTCATTGGATCTCCAAGACTCTCTCTTCGATGCATAGTAAGAAGAATAATTTTACTGTCGCCAGACCTATTATTAACAGAGTAATTGTTACGTTCAATCACTTTAATTATGCTTGTTAATGCATCTACAACGGTATTACCAGTTATATATATGCCTTTACTTTTAACATTCTCTTTTATTAAATTATCTTTTGCTGTTTTAGTGGGACAAAAGTGTAAATCGGACAGAGAGTCAGCTAACTTTCTGTTCATTTCTTCGGGATATGGATTCCTCAGATCCCATGAACGTAAGCCTGCCTCAATGTGTGCGACTGGTATATTTTGATAAAAAGAAGCTAATGCCGAAGCAAATGTTGTGGTTGTATCACCATGAACAAATACTAAATCAGGGCTTTCTTCTTTTAATGTAGATGTAAATCTTTCTAAAACTGAGGTAGTTATAAATTCAAGGCTTTGCTTCTCTGTCATTATATTATAATCATAATCGCCTTTAATATCAAAGATTGATAATACTTGATCGAGCATTTCTCGATGTTGAGCAGTGAGCACTATTTTTGTAATAATTGAATCATCATTCATAAAAGCGCTTATTACTGGAGCCATTTTAATAGCTTCAGGTCTTGTTCCAAAAGTAAATAAAACTTTGGGTTTAGTTAACTTCATCTTGCAAAAATAAAGTATGGTATTATGCAAAGAAAAAGAGTTACGACATAAAAGAGAAACGCAATTTTACGCTGTCCCCAACCCTTTCTATGAAGTTGATAATGAATGTTTTCAAGGTCAGCTTTATATATTGGCTTACCTTTTCTAATTCTTGTAAAAATGGAAAATATAACATCAAAAATCGGAACACCTAATGCAATTGCTGAAACAATAATAATAACACTTGTAGAAGTTTTAAGTCCACCTAATATTGCTATCATTGAAACTATATAACCTAAAAATTGCGCACCACAGTCACCAAGAAATATTTTAGCAGGATAAAAATTATACCGTAAAAAAATCAAACAAACTCCTGAAAGTGATAAGCCAAGTGTTGCTGCTATAATCAAACCTCTATTTAAGGAAATCATAACAATGCCTAAACTTGCAATTGCAGCAATTCCAGATGCTAATCCATCTAATCCGTCAATCCAGTTTAAAGCATTAACAAGTGCCACTGACCACAATATCGTAAGCGGTATACCCCATATGCCTATTGCATAATATTGTTTTGAAAATATCGCACTTAAGAAATTAATCTTTACACCAAAAAATATTGGTATAGAGGCTGCTATGATCTGAGCAATAAATTTAATTTTAGGAGAAAGATCAAATTTATCGTCATAAAGCATTACAGAAAATAGAAAAAGAGAGCCTAAAAATATACCCAAAATTTCCATACTAAAGCCTATAGTAAGAATTATAGATAACCAGAAACTCAAAAAAACCGCAATACCGCCAGTTCGCGGGGTTGTCTTTGTATGAAGCTTCTCTCTTTTTTCTTTATTATTATCACTTTTGTCTTCAAATTCTACTTTATCTAAAATATCAAATTTAAATCCAACTTTTATGGCAATTGGTACTGTAAAAAGCATAAACAAAACTGAATAAATGAAAGAATAAACGTATATAGGCATTTTATATAATATTTTCCATTCTACATTTTATTTTCTCTTTTAATCGAGTTCAAATAATCATAAGATGCAATTTTTCTAAATTTTTCATATCGTTTAAAAATTAAATCATTTTGCGAGCTATATTCTTTTCGAATAGAAGAAAGCGTATTTATTAACTCGTATTTTACTTTATTCAACGTTTCTTTTGGATTTCTATGGGCACCACCTGGTGGTTCTTCAATTATTTTGTCAATTATTTTAAAATTAATTAAGTCTTTAGCTGTTAAATTAAGTAAATCAGCTGCAAGTTGGGCTTTACTTGAATCTTTCCAAAGTATAGAAGCACATCCTTCTGGTGAAATAACTGAATAGATTGAATATTGTAACATTAATAGTTTATCGGAAACACCTATTCCTAATGCACCACCTGAACCACCTTCACCCGTTACTATGCAAATAATTGGCACACTTATTGTAAACATATCTTGCAAATTTCTTGCAATAGCTTCTGCCTGTCCATGTTCCTCTGCTTCTATTCCAGGAAATGCTCCTGGAGTGTCAACAAGGGTAATAATTGGGCAATTAAATTTTTCAGCTAATCTCATTAATCTCAGAGCTTTTCTGTAACCCTCTGGGTTTGCCATGCCAAAGTTAAATTTTAAATTCTCTTTTACATTTTTACCTTTATTGTGACCAATTATCATTACTGTCTGATTATCCAGAGTCCCTAAGGCACCGAAAATAGCACTATCTTCTCTTAAAAGCCTATCACCGCAGAAATATACATAATCTGGAATAAGATGCTTTATATAGTCAGAAGTTTTTGGTCTTTCAGGGTGTCTTGCTATTTGAACAATTTCCCATGCAGACAAATTTGAGAATATTCTATCTATTTCTGAGTTTAATTCTCGTCTTAGTTCTTCAATTGAAGAACTAAGATCAATACCTTTTTCCTGACTTTCTTTTTCAAGTTCAACAATTTTATTCTCAATTTCTATGATAGGTTTTTCAAATGGAAGAAAATTCATCTTAGATTTTTACTCTGCTTCTTTCATAAAAAGTTAAAATTTTACTTAGCATTTTTTTTAAAAATTTTCTCTCTACAATTTTATCTATTAAACCATGATCAAGAAGAAATTCAGCTGTTTGAAAACGTGGAGGGAGCTTTTGTTTTGTTGTTTGTTCTATTACTCTTGCCCCAGCGAAACCTATTAAAGCTTTTGGTTCTGCAATAATTATATCTCCTAAAAAAGAGAAACTTGCACTAACTCCACCAGTTGTTGGATTTGTCAATACTGATATATAAAGACCATTATTATTCTTAAATTTACCAATAGCGGCTGAAGTACGTGCCATCTGCATTAAGGAAAACATACCTTCCTGCATTCTCGCACCGCCAGAGGCAGAAACAATTATAAGAGGGAGATTGTGCTCATTTGCATATTCAGCAAGACGAAAAACTTTTTCTCCAACAACTATACCCATGCTTCCACCAATAAAATCGAATTCCATAACACCAATACAAACTTTATGTCCGTCAATTAATCCTTCACCAGTTATTATAGCTTCTTTAAGGCCTGTTTTTTGTTCAGCTTCTTGTAGTTTTTGAGAATATGATTTTTTACTATCATCAAATCCTAATATATCAAAACTTTCCATATCAGAAAACATCTCAAAAAAAGAATCTGGATCTAAAAGCAATTCTATTCTTTCTAATGCAGTCATTTTAAAATAATAATTACATTTTGGACAAACATCCAAATTCTCTTTGAGTTGCTTTGCATAAATAAGACTTTTACAATTAGAACATTTTAACCACTCCGGAGAATCTGTAGGAACTGGACTCCATGGTCTAATAATCTTTGGCTCGTTATTTCTATTAAATGATATCAAATCTAAACCTTCTTTAATAAAATTGAAAAATTATGACCACCAAAACCAAAAGAATTACTTAGTGCATACTCTATATTAATTTTTCTTGGACCACCCTGAACATAGTCTAAATCACACTCGGGATCTGGATTGTCAAGGTTAATAGTTGGGTGAACAAAGCCCTTTTCAATAGAAAGTGCAGTTACAGCCGTTTCTACTCCTCCAGCTGCTCCAAGAAGATGTCCTATCATAGATTTAGTGGAGTTAATAACTAATTTATATGAATGTTTTCCAAAAACTTTTTTAATTGCTTTAGTTTCGGTGACATCATTTGCAGAAGTAGATGTCCCATGAGCATTAATATAATCAATATCAGTAGGATCTATATTAGCTTCTTTTATAGCTTTAAGCATACATTTGGAAGCACCTTTAGCTTCTGGGTCTGGAAGAGTAATATGGTATGCATCGCAAGAAGCTCCAAATCCAACAATTTCGGCATAAATGTGAGCTCCTCTGCTTAAGGCATGTTCATATTCTTCGAGAAATAACACCCCTGCACCTTCTCCAAGAACAAAACCATCCCTATCTCTATCAAATGGTCTGCTTGCACGTTTTGGTGTATCGTTTCTTCTTGACAAAGCTTTCATAGCCGCAAAACCAGAAAGAGCAAGAGGAGTTACTGCTGCTTCAGCTCCACCAGCAATCATAAACTTCTCATTGCCATATTTTATGAGTTTGAAAGCATCTCCAATAGCATTTGTTCCTGAGGCACAAGCAGTTACAGGATCTGAAGTATATCCTTTTGCTCCAAGAAATATAGCAGCTTGACCAGATGCCATGTTGCCTATCATTTTTGTAATAAAAAATGGGCCAATTTTACTTGGTCCTCGCTCAATTAATAACCTATATTCCTTTTCAAAAGTACTAACACCACCTATTCCAGAACCAATAATTATTCCAAAATCCTCTTTTTCTTTATCGGTTAGCTTAATCTTTGCATCATTATAAGCAAACATAGAAGCTATTACACCAAATTGGCAAAATCTATCCATACGCTGGATTTCTTTCTTTGGCAAATACAATGATGGGTCAAAATCCAATATTTCGCCTCCTATACGGACAGCAAAATCTCTTGTATCAAAGCTACTTATGAGGTCAATACCAGATTTACCTAAAAGAAGGTTATTAAAGAATTCATCTTTATCAATCCCTAACGAAGTGACTACACCAATACCTGTAATAGCTACTCTATGAAAATTCTGCACGTTTAATATTTATCCTTTATAATTATTTTTTATAAAATCAACCATTGCACCAACAGTTGTTAATTTTGAAGCTTCTTCATCTGGTATTTCCGTTCCAAATTCTTCTTCTAAAGCCATTGTAATATCAACTAATCCTAATGAATCTGCTCCAAGATCATTTATAAAATTAGATTCCATTTTAATTTGATCCTGATCAATACCAAGCTTGTCAGCAATAATTGGTTTTACTTTTTCAAAAATCTCTTTTTCTGTCATTTAAAAAACCTCCTATTAATATTAAGTTTATAAAGTTAAACCGCCATCAACAATCAAAACTTGCCCTGTAATATAATTTGCAAAATTTGAAGCAAGAAAGATAATTGCGTTTGAAATATCTTCAGCTTCACCAAATCTTTTTATGACTACCTTATCAAGAAAAGTTTTTTTTATGTTTTCAGGTAAATTATCTGTCATTGAAGACTTTATATACCCAGGAGCAACCACATTGGCAGTAATATTTCTCGAACCAAACTCTTTAGCTACGGATTTAGTGAATGCAATTATTCCTGCTTTAGATGCAGCATAATTTGCCTGACCTGCATTACCAATCAATCCCATTATTGAAGAAATATTTACAATTCTGCCATACTTATTTTTCATCATTTCTTTTACTACCCTTTTCGTGCAGTTAAAAGTTCCTGTGAGATTAACATCAATTACTTGTTGCCAATCCTGAGAAGACATTTTTATGAGGAGATTATCCTTTGTAATACCAGCATTATTAACAAGGATATCAATTCCTCCAAATTCCTCTACAGCTTGTGTTACCATTTTATCAACTTCATCGAAATTTCTGACATCTGCTCTAAGAATTAATGCTTTACTACCAATCTTATTTACTTCATTTAAAGTTTTTTCTGCTTCACATAATTCTTCCGAAGAAGGATAATTTATAACTACATTCGCATGATGCAAAGCAAAATCTATACAAATATTCTTACCAATACCTCTTTCTCCGCCTGTAACAAGAACAGTTTTACCGCTAAAATCTAATTCATTCATCCTTATTCCACCTAAGTATAGCTCCTCCCCAAGTTAATCCAGCACCAAAAACAGCAATTAGAATCAAATCATTCTTCTTTATTCTACCAGAAGATGATGAAATTGAAAGAGCCATTGGAATAGCAGCTGACGAGGTATTACCATATTCATCAATTGTAACTATAACCTTTTCCCAGGGAATATTTAACCTTTTTACTGCAGAATCTAAGATTCTTATATTTGCTTGGTGAAATAAATAATGGTCTATTGATTCAATTGTTAAATTCGTGTTTTTTAAGAGAGTATCAACTATTGTGTCGCTAATACGAACAGCAAATTTGAAAATTTCTTTCCCTTCCATGTGGACATAATGTAAATGATTCTTTACTGTTTGAATTGAAGCAGGCATTCTTGAACCACCAGCAGGAAGAAGCAATTTATTGCCACCACTGCCATCAGATCCAGTAATTAGAGCAACAATAGCGTCATCATCATTTGTATCAGTATCTATATTCCTTAAAACCATAGCTCCTGCTCCATCTCCAAAAAGGACAGATGTTTCCCTGTTAGAAAAATCCAGAAACTTAGATAAAGCTTCAGTACCTATAATCAGAGCATTTTTGAAATGCCCAGTTCTTAAATATTGAACAGCTATAGAAAGAGAAAAAACAAATCCAGAACATCCCGCAGAAATATCAAAAGCAGTTGCATTAACACAACCAAGAGCACTTGCAACAATACAAGCTGTTGATGGAAATAGCATATCAGGCGTAGCAGTACCTACTATAACTAAATCAATATCTTTTGGATCCATTTTTGCATCTTTCAAAGCAATAATAGATGCTTTAATTGCAAAATCTGAGGATGCTTCAGATTCGCTTGCAAAATGTCTCTTTTTGATACCAGTGCGTGTCGTAATCCATTCATCGCTTGTATCAACTATTTTTTCAAAGTCAAAATTAGTCATAATACGTTCAGGTACGTAACTACCAATACCTGCTATTTTTATTTTATTCAATACTGTCATTTATTTACTTCCGTAACTATGATATCTAATTCACCAATACCAGCTAAGTCTGAATCAACCATTGCATTAGTTTTAAATTTATAAACTGACATCTTCGATGCTAAAAGCGCGCTCTCAATAAGCAAGCTATCTCCTGGCTTTATTACCTTTTTAAAATTAAAATTTGACACTCTACCTAAAAATCCTAATTTGTTTTCATTGTTTTCATTTAAAGACAAACTATTTAATAATATACCTGAGGCTTGAGCACAAGCTTCAACTAAAAGCACACCAGGAAATACGGGATTATCTGGAAAATGACCAGCGAAGAAGGGTTCATTAATAGTAATATTTTTTACTGCTGTAATTTTTTTATTATCCAAGTCTAAATCTAAAACACTATCAATTAGTAAAAATGGGTATCTATGGGGTAATAACTTATAAATCTGAAAAATATCGAGTTCCATATATAATTATCACGCCTTTTGTTGGCTTGAGGATTGATCTTCGGTATAGAGTAAAAGTTCACTTTTAGCGCTTTCTATTAAATTTGTATAATAATTACCAATTGGAAGACTTTGACCTCTTACAGCTGCAATTCTTACGCTTTGAAGCATAAGCTTAAGTGCTAACAAATACTTATTTCCCTCTACTTTATTTATAAGTTCTTCTACTGATACCCTACTGTAATTTTTCATTTTTTTCTCCTTTTAAAATATGATTCATTATTTCTTTAGCTGCTCTCTTAGGATCGTCATTAACAACTATATAATCATACCAAAACTGGTTAGAAAGTTCAATAAATGCTGTATTTAATCTTTTATTTATCTCTTCAGTTGATTCTGAGCCTCTTTTATGAAGTCTTTCTTTTAAATCATAAAAAGTTGGTGGTTTAATAAAAAATAAAATAGTGTTTTTAGGATATGCTTTTTTTACATTTTTGCCTCCATTAACATCTATTACAAGGAGAAGTTTTCCACCTTTATCTTGAATGCGTTTTATATTATCAATTGGTGTACCATATAAGTTTCCATGTACTTGGGCATGCTCAATAAAATAACCCTCTTTTATTTTTCGCTCAAAATCGTCTTGAGAGAGAAAATAATAATCTACTCCATCTTTTTCGCCATTTCTCATAGGGCGAGTAGTAGCAGAAATAGAAGGTTCAATTTCGGGCATAAGGTTAATAAGTTCTTTTGCTATAGTTTGCTTCCCTACACCAGAAGGGCCAGAAATAACAATTAACAAAAATTTATTATTTTCTTCCATAATAATATCTTTCATATTTTAATTTTTCTATGATTTTTGTCAAAACATCTAATTTAGCGACAATATATCCAAAATGTCACATTTGATATTGTGAAAATAGTTGCATGCCTCCTATTAAGGTTTGTTTTATCGAACTCTATAAAAAGCAGAGTTGAATGATAACTTTACGGTTACAGCTATACAATCCAGTGTTTGCCTTCAAAGTTAGTGTAATATGCTATTATATGAACATGGAGGGGAACTCTATGTCCAGAAAGGCAGCAACTTTACATATTATGAAAGTACCTATAAAAATCTTATTATAGTAGCAGGAAGAAGAACAGAAGAAGCAAGGATGGTATTACGAGCTAAATTTATTCTTGGCAGCTTAAAATATTCTAGCATATCATGGCATTTCTCGTACGATAAATATAATCCTTGATTGTTCTTTCTCTTAAGCCTTTAATTCTTTTTGTTAAGAGAAAGTCATTAAAATATTCTTTCCAAATGGATGGTTTATCCGTAAAAACTTATTCTTTAAAATTAACGATTTATCCCTATTTTTTGCTCACTTTTTAAGAGCATTGGATTCATGGTTTAAATGGGAAAGTTAAACTGTAGAAATTATGTGGTGCCGAGGGGTGGAATCGAACCGCCGACACACGGATTTTCAGTCCGTTGCTCTACCGACTGAGCTACCTCGGCATAAATGGCGGGATCGAGGGGATTTGAACCCCCGGTCTCCAGCGTGACAGGCTGGCGTGTTGGACCGCTACACTACGACCCCATCTTATATAAATTTCAAACTGGGCGGAACAGGACTTGAACCTATGACCTCCTCGGTGTAAGCGAGGCGTTCTACCACTGAACTATCCGCCCCTCACAATTCAGGGCATACTGCCGAGAGTGGGACTTGAACCCACACGGATCTCTCCATACGCCCCTCAAACGTACGCGTCTGCCAGTTCCGCCATCTCGGCAAAAATATTCAAAGCACTTTATGCTGGACGCAATACAGCTAATATCAAAGTCGAAATTGCAAATATTATTGCACTCCATATAATCAACTTATCAAGAAAAGCATCTAAAGGCTTCCTTGCTTTATAAACAGTGGCTCCTCCTGATATTGAGCCAAGCCCTGAGGCTTTAGGTGATTGTAATAAATAACCTAAAATAATTCCAATAGAAGAAGCAAAATCCAATATTAAAAATATAAGTCTTAATGTTTCTAATTTCATTTCAATTAATTACCTCTTTATACAATATAATTAAAAATAAAAATCTTGCAAAAAATAATACAAAATTTAAAATTAAAAGCAAGGTGGTATCTCCAAAGAGAACCATACAAATTTTTTAGAAAGGATGGTTAGAGCCTGACACAACTTTTAAGTTGGTTAGAGCAAAAGCAAAATGAAAAAATTAAGCATCAAAGAAATCACAACAGGGGCTGTTCTTATAGCCATTTCAATCGTTTTAGGTATAACGGGACTTGGTTTTATTCCGCTTCCTATACCAGTATTAGCGGGAACTATATTCCATATACCGGTTATTATTGCAGGTATTCTTTTAGGACCTGAAATGGGATTTATTACAGGATTAGTATTTGGGATATTTGCAGTGCAACAATTCGGAGGTGCTTTTCCATGGTTTGTTTTAATTCCAGGTAGACCACTTATCGGTTTAACTGCATATTATTCTTTTACTGGTATGAAAAATTTATTACGAAGAATTAAAACTATCAATCCAATAACTGTAAGGTCTGTCTCATCCTGTATTGCAGGTATTCTTGGTAGTTTAACAAATTCAGTAGCTACTCTTGGTTTAGGAGTTATGTTTCGTGTTTTAGGTGGAACATACTTAGAAAACTTCCAAAAACTTGTTATACCCGCAATTCCTTCTATTGTTGCAGAGTTTATTCTTGCTGGCATAATTGTACCTGCTGTTGTTGCACCACTTTTACCTTTAATTAGAAGAGATAGAAAATGATTTTAGCAGTTGATGTGGGTAACACTAATATAAAAATAGGGTTTACTAAAGATAATACGATTCTACAAGCATTTAATATAGCAACAGATAGTGGCAAAACCTCTGACGAATATCTGCTTCTTATAGAACTATTTGCGAAAAAAGCAAAAATAAACCTGGAGGAATTAGAGGGAATAATAATCTGTTCAGTTGTACCTTCTTTGGATCCAATTTTTGAGACTCTCTCAAAAAGATTATTAGGAAAAAACCCTATTTTTGTTGAACCAGGTATAAAAACAGGTTTGGTAATCAATGCAGAGAATCCAAAAGAAGTTGGTTCCGATATAGTTTCAATTGCTGCTGGGGCAATATACTTTTATGGTACTCCTTCAATTACCATTAGTTTTGGTACTGCTACAGTATTTATCCCTATATCAAGGAACAATACATTGCTTGGAGTTTCAATTGCTCCTGGACTAATAAGCTCAACTGAAGCTCTTATTAAGAAAGCTTCAAAACTTCCAAGATTTAATATAAAAGATCCAAACACATTTATAGGGAAAAACACAATTACATCCTTGCAGGCTGGTTTTTACTATGGTTTTCAGGGCTTAACAAGAAACATTATCGAAGGAATGAAAAAAGAGATGAAAGAGAAAAAAATAAAAATCATTGCAACTGGAGGATTATCAGAATTTGCAGTCAATACAATTAAAGAAATAGATGCTATAGACCCATACCTTTCTCTTAAAGGACTATCTGTCATATATGATAAAAACGTTAAAAATAGGTAATGTAGAGTTAAAGAACCAGCTTATCCTTGCTCCAATGGCAGGGTACACTGATGCTGCTTTTAGATTAATCTGTAAAAAATTTGGAGCATCTCTAACATACACTGAGATGATTTCAAGTCTTGGAATATACTTTAAAAATGAAAAAACTTATTCCCTCCTCAAAACTTTTCCAGAAGAACACCCTGTAACTGTTCAGCTTTTTGGTTCGCATCCAGAAAAAATGGCACAAGCTGCAAAAGTTGTTGAAGATTTGGGATTCGATATTATTGATATCAATATGGGATGCCCTGCTCCAAAAATTCTCAAAAGTAATAGCGGAGGAGCTCTTTTAAAAGATTTAAAGCTTATAGAAAATATAATTACTGAAACCGTAAACTCAGTATCAATACCTGTTACTATAAAAATAAGAATAGGTTATAAAGAAGATGAATTTAAAGCAATTGATGTTGCTAAAATTGCTGAAAGTTGTGGAGCAAAAGCTATAGCAGTTCATGGAAGTACAGTTATGCAAAAAGAAACAGGAAGTAAGAATTGGGATGCTATAAAAAAAGTAAAAGAAAGTGTAAAAATAAAAGTTATAGCAAATGGTGGAATAAAAACTCCACAAGACATAATTAAAATTCTTGATTACACAGGAGCAGATGCAATAATGATAGGCAGAGCAGCACTTGGTAGACCATGGTTTTTTAAAGATGCATTAAAATTATTAAGTGGAGAGAGTATCGATTTAACCAAAAAAACTAATGTATCATTACTATTTGAAACATTATTTGAACATATAGAGCTTGAAAAAAAAATTTATGATGATTATACAGCCGTTAGAGAGCTTAGAAAACATATACCATATTATCTTAAAGACCTTCCAGAATCTGGTAGAGTAAAAGATAACGTAAATAAAGCAAAAAGCATAAAAGAAGTTCTATTAATATTACATAACTATAAAAATACTTTTTTTTAAATATAATAGAAATCTGATTTAAAATTCTTTCTAAATATTAGAAAGCAAAGGTGAACTATAAAGATGAAAAGAGTTATAAGTGTGAGTCTTGGTTCGTCTGAAAGAAACCATAAAAGCAGTATTAATTTTCTCGGTGAAGAATATGAGTTGGAGAGAATAGGAACTGATGGAGATCCTGAGAAAATGAAAGAAATTTTTACTACTTACGATGGGAAAGTTGATGCATTTGGGCTGGGTGGTTTTGACCTATATCTTACATACCGCAATAAAAAGTATGTGTTTAAAGATGCCTATAATGTTGTAAAAGTTGTTAAAAAGACTCCTGTAGCAGATGGTTCTGGTGTTAAAAGAACTCTTGAAAAAGATTCCATAAAAAAACTTTTTGATGAAGGAATAATAAATCCTTCTATGAAAGTTCTAATACCTTCTGCTGCCGCAAGATATTATATGTTTGAAGCATTCAAGGAGCTTGGCTTTACTGTTGTATGGGGTGACTTAGCTTTTGCTCTAAACATGGCTTCGGTGGGAATTGTAAATCCTATTCTTATTGAAATTCTTGCAACTTTGCTTCTGCCAATCGTTGTTAAATTACCTTTTAAGTTGCTTTATCCTATCGGGAAAGAAGAGGAAGAAATTATACCGAAATACGAAAATCTTTACAATTTAGCTGATATCATTGCAGGAGACTTCCACTTTATAAGGCATCATATGCCAGATAATTTAGAAGGTAAAATAATAATAACTAACACTCTCACAAAAAAAGATATCGAAGAGTTAAGAAAAAGAAAATTAAAAATGGTTATAACTACTACGCCTGAATTTAACGGAAGATCTTTTGCAACTAATGTTATTGAAGCTTTTGTTTGTGCTGCACTTAGCAAAAAAGCTGAAGATATAAAAGATTCTGAGTTTAGAGAGGTTTTTAAAGAACTCAATTTTAAACCAAGAATAATTAATTTATAAAATCACAAGGAAGGTATAAAATGAAAAGGGGAAGAGGAAGACCAAGAAAGAAAAAACCATTAAGCGAAACAGAAAACATAGATTTGGATTTAACCGAAGAGGAATTAACTGACAAATGGAAAGAAGAAAATGAAGAAGATGATGAATTATTAGAAGAGCAACCTTATAATTTAGAAGAGAGAAGAGAGTTTCACGAAACAAGCTTTAAAGAAAAACCTGTTCTCACAAAACATGGATTAGACTTACTGAAGAAAGAACTTAAAGAACTTAAAACAATAAAAAGACAGGAAGTTGCAGAGCGTATCAGACAAGCTAGGGAGTTTGGAGACTTAAGTGAAAACTCTGAATATGAAGAGGCAAAAAAAGATCAAATGTTTGTGGAGAATAGAATTGCAGAGTTAGAAAATATTCTTAGATCTGCAATTATCATTGAAGAAACACCTGAGAGTAAAGATCTGGCAGTCCAGGTCGGAACCACTGTGAAGCTTCAAAACATTGAAGACTCTTCAATTAAAGAATTCAAAATTGTTGGAACATTAGAAGCTGATCCTTTTAACAATATTGTTTCCAATTCTTCTCCATTAGGTAAAGCTTTGATTGGGAGAAAAAAAGGAAATATTGTTAGAATTGAAACTAATGATAAAGTAATTAAATATAAAATTCTTGATATTAAAAGAACTGAAGATGACTGAAAGTAAGGACATTTATTTTGAAGATTTAATACCAATAATTAATAATTTAAAAAATTTAAACATTGATCCTTACCCTATATTTGCAGAAAAATTAGATAACATAGAGGAAATAAAGAGTAATTATGAATTATATGAAAATAAAGAAGTTAATGTTGCAGGAAGAATTTTAACAAAAAGAGAACATGGAAAAGCAAGTTTTGCAACTATTTTAGGTGGAAATACAAATATCCAAATTTACTTTAAATTCGATAATCTCGGAGAAGAAAAGTATAACCTTTTTAAGAAATTCATAGCTGTCGGGGATTTTATAGCAGTAAAAGGTATTGTTTTTAAAACTCATACTGGAGAAATCACAGTTTCTGCGAATGACATAAAATTACTTTCAAAAGCATTACTTCCACTTCCAGAAAAATGGCACGGTATTGAAAATCCTGAGGTGAGATACAGACAAAGATATCTTGATTTAATAATTAATAAGGATACAAAAAAGACTTTTGATACAAGAGCAAAAATCATTTCAACAATTAGAAAAACACTTGAAAGCTTGAATTTTACTGAAGTTGAAACTCCTATTCTTCAAGAGATGTATGGTGGCGCAATAGCTAAGCCCTTTGTTACTCATCATAATGCTCTTGACGAAGACTTATATCTAAGAATTGCTCCTGAACTTTACTTGAAAAGATTGATTATTGGTGGTTATGAGAAAGTATTTGAGATAGGTAAAGCATTTAGGAATGAGGGTATTTCGATCCAGCACAATCCTGAATTTACTATTCTTGAACTTTACGAAGCTTATACAGACTATAAGAGGATGATGGAGATAACAGAAATAATATTTGAAGCTCTAATTAGTGAAGTTATTAAGACTCCTCAAATTGAATACAGAGGTAAAACAATCGAATTTAAATTTCCTTTTACAAGGCTTACATTGTCTGAAGCATTCTCTCTTTATGCAAATGTGGATATCAATGATCTTAAAGATTTAGATTTCGCTAAAGCATACATAAATAAAGAAAATATTTCAATTAATAAACCCCTCTCCTGGGAATCTGTAGTTGATGAAATTCTTAAGAAAAAAATTGAGCCTAACTTGATTCAGCCGACATTTCTTTATGATTATCCTCTCCCGCTCTCTCCGCTTGCAAAAAAGAAAGTAGATAATCCTGAATGGGTAGAAAGATTTCAGCCAATCATTGGTGGTCTTGAGATAGGTAATGCATTTACAGAATTAAATGATCCAATTGACCAATTTGAAAGATTTGCCCAACAGGAAGAGGCGAGAAAAGGTGGAGACCTTGAGGCTCATACTTTTGACCGTGATTACATAGAAGCTATGAAATTTGGTATGCCACCAACAGGTGGTTTGGGGCTTGGTATAGATAGAATCATTATGTTGCTAACAGGGAAGGAATCAATAAGAGAAGTTATACTTTTCCCACAGCTCAGGAAAAAAGATTAATGGATATTGTGTTAGATGGTGAATCCCTCAAATTAAGCGTCATTGAGGTTTTCTTAAGCGAAAAAGCAAAAGTAACCATAAATAAAGAAGTATTAAAGAAGATTAAGAAATCTTGTGATATTGTAAAAGATAGCGTAGAGAAAAAGAAGATTGTTTATGGAATAAATACAGGTTTTGGAAAGCTTTGCAATACAGTAATAAATGAAAAAGACTTAAAAAAACTTCAATTAAACCTTCTTAGAAGTCATGCAATTGGTGTAGGTGAATATCTTTCAAAAGATTCAGCCAAAACCTCCATTTTAATTAGATTAAATAGCCTCTTAAAGGGAAATTCTGGAGTTACTCCTGATACAATAAACTCAATTCTTACGATACTAAATAGCGATGCATATCCTCTCATACCTAAAATTGGCTCTTTAGGAGCAAGTGGTGATCTTGCTCCACTTGCACATTTTGCTCTTCTTTTAATTGGGGAGGGTGAGTGTATCTACAAAGGAGAGAAAATAACTGGAAAAAAGCTTCTTAAAAATTTAGGTCTTAATCCACTCTCTCTTGAACCAAAAGAAGGGCTTGCTCTTATTAATGGATTGGCTTTTTCATCTGGTATTTTTAGTGTAGATCTATTAAATGCAAAAAATGTAATAATTGGTGGATTGTGTGCAGCTATACTTTCTCTATCTTCCTATATGGCAAGAATAGATGCGTTTTCTCCAAAACTTCATTCCTTAAAACCTCATAAAGGGCAGATGTTTATTGCAGAATTACTATATAATGCTCTTAAGGATTCTAAGATTAAAGATTCAACAAAAAGAGTCCAGGATCCATACTCTATGAGATGTATTCCTCAAGTATTGGGTCCTATTATAGATTGCTATGAGTATTGTAAAAATGTATTAGAGATAGAGATAAATTCTGCCACTGATAATCCTCTTATAATTTTAGATAGTGGAGAAATCATTTCTGGTGGGAATTTTCATGGTGAACCAATAGCTCTTGCTTCTGATTTCTTAGGGTTCTCATTAAATATTTTAGGAGAAATAAGTGAAAGAAGAGTAAATCAACTTCTTGACCCAAATTTAAATGAATTAAATAAACCATTTTTAGCCAACAACCCAGGAATTGAGTCTGGTTTCATGATAGCTCAATACACAGATGCAGCGCTTATTTCAAGAAATAAAATTTTATCATACCCAGCGTGTATGACATCTATTCCAGTTTCAGCAAATCAGGAAGATTTTGTTAGTCAAGCAGCAAATTCATGTTTAAAACTATCAGAAATTATTGAAAACCTTTCAAAAATAGTAGCAATCGAATTGCTGGTTTCTGCTCAAGCCCTTGAAGAGAGGAATTTAAAGGAAGTTAGCGGAAAGACTGTAGAAATATATGATTTTGTGAGGAATTTAAGCGAACCTTTAAAAGAAGATAGATCCCTCTCTAAAGATATTAATATTGTAGCAAGTGAGGTTCTGAAGGGTAATTTTAAGAAATTGCTCCCTTCCTGTGAAGAGTTGTAAAATATTTTTTTGCAAATCTATGTGCTTCATCACGAATGCTTTGAAAGAGTTTTAATATTTCTGAGTGAGCTTCTAACTTTATTGGCTCGCTTTTTCCAAAAACATAAATTAATTCTTCCCTTTTTGCAAGAGAAATAATAGGGATATTTACCCCATCCTCTGCTAAAGCTTCATTTGCCGCATTAAGTTGACATTCTCCTCCGTCAATTAAAATTAAGTCAGGGAGATTGCCAAACTTATCGTCAGTATGTTTGATCCTTCTTGAAATAACTTCTTTTATCATCGCAACATCATTTGGTCCACTCGTAAACTTTATTTTAAATCTTCTATATAGCTCTTTTGACGGTTTTGCATTTACAAATACTACCATTGAACCAACTGCATCTACTCCACTAATATTTGATATATCATATCCTTCGATCTTTTCAGGCACTTTTTCAAGAGATAAAAGTTCTTTAATATCTAAAAGGACTTTCGGAGGTTCATTCTTTGGAACAATTCTATTAGATTTAATCTTAATTTCAAAGTGCTTTTTTGCATTTTCAAGACATAGTTCGAGGGCTTTTTTCTTTTCTCCTCTTGTAGGATAAATAAACTTAATGTTTTTTAAATTATATTTCTCTAAAATTGCTTTTAATAAGCTCTCTTTGTCGCTTTCATTAAGTTTTAAAGAAAGAATAATTTCAGTTGGTGGAGCCTCCTTATTAATATCAAAATAATATCTGGATAAAAAGGAAGTTAATACAGATTGGGGAGTTTCAGAAAGAGTACTCTCAACTGTAAAATTATCTTCATATATAATTTTTCCTTCTCTTACTTTCATGATTTCAATCAGAGATTGACTTTCTTCTGTATAAATTGCAAATATATCTTGAGATAATTTTAATGAAGGACTAACAACTCTTTGTTTATCGATAATACTATCAATACTAAAAATCTGGTCTCTCAATATAGAGGCATATTCAAAATTTTCTTCTCCTGAATAGTAATTCATTTTTGCTTCTAAATGCTTCTTTAAGGGCTTATACTCTCCTTTTAAAAACATTACTGCATTATTAACAGCATCTGAATAAGTCTTAATGTCTACTTTTCCAACGCATGGAGCAAGGCACTGATTTATATGCATAAGTAAACAAGCTCTTTTTTCTCTCTTGTTAGCAAGATTACCTTTACACACTCTTATGCAGAAAGTTTTTGAAAGTAGTTTTAATATCTTACTTAAGGCTTTAGCTGAAGTATAAGGACCAAAATATAAAGCTCCATCATCTAAAATCCTTCTCACTTTTAATATAGCAGGGTAATCATCATTTGTGATTTTTATGTAGGCATAACTTTTTGAGTCTTTAAGCTGAATGTTAAAATAAGGTTTGTACTTTTTAATAAAATTACACTCAAGGATTAGTGCCTCGTAAGGAGATTTAGTTATAATAAATTCTATATCATCAACGCTTTCAATAAGTTTCTCAATTTTCTGATCTGTTTTTGCCTTTAAGAAGCAAGATGAGACTCTATCTTTTAAGGATGTAGCTTTTCCGACATATAAAATTTCTTTAGTCTTGGACTTCATTATGTAAACTCCAGGACTATCAGGAAAATTTTTAACTTTTTCTCTTAAAGACGAACTCATTTTAACATCTCTTTGTATTTCTGCCACAACACAAGCATCAAAATAATAACTTTAATCCTTATGTGTGCATCTATATAACTATATAATTCAATTTCTTAAATTCAATTTCTTTACTATAGCTTAAGTTTGATTTTAATAAACTCCAACAAATTTATCAATTAATTAAAAGGAAGATCAATTTTGGAGTTATTATTTTCGGAGGAATTTATAAGCATTTTAATAACTCCCTAAGATAGAAAATCTTTTGTTCTATACTGTATAGCTTCTGATATATCCTGAATATCTACCTTTTCTACTTCCCTTAAATCAGCTATAGTGCGGGAAACTTTCATAATTTTAATTATAGCTCTACCAGAGAGATAAAACTTATCTGCTGCAAGCTTCAAGAGATCTTTTGCATCTTTTGTCATCATAACATATTTACTTATTTTCTTTGGCGTAAGTTCAGAATTGTAAAGTATTCCGCTCCCCTTATATCGCTCAGCTTGTATCTTATGAGCATTTATTACTCTCTCCCTTATAGAATTAGAGCTTTCAGCTGGTCTAAGGTTTACAATTTTCTCGGTTTCTACTCTTTGAACTTCTGTGATTATATCAATTCTATCAAGTATAGGACCACTTATTCTTGACCTGTAGCGAAATATCTGTGATGGACTGCAGATGCATTGCTTTTTATCATCACCATAATAACCACAAGGACAAGGATTCATTGCCGCTATCAACATAAACCTTGAAGGATACATAACTCGTGACTTTGACCTTGAGATAGTTATCCAGCCATCTTCTAAGGGTTGCCTAAGAGCATTAATTAGTTCCCTGCTAAATTCTGGAAATTCATCAAGAAATAGCACTCCCCTGTGAGCTAAAGAAACTTCTCCAGGTTTAGGATTAGTTCCACCACCAACCACTGAAACAACTGAAGCTGTATGATGAGGAGCTCTAAAAGGTCTATCCTTTATTATGCCTGAATTTTTAGTAAGTAATCCTGCCACTGAATAAATCTTTGTTACCTCCAAAGATTCAGAAAAAGTAAGTTTAGGCATAATGCTTCTTATTCTTCTTGCTAACATCGTTTTTCCTGTACCAGGTGGGCCAATCATCAAAACATTATGTTGTCCTGCAGCTGAAACTTCAAGAGCTCTTTTAGCAAACTCCTGACCACTCACTTCACTAAAATCTTCATCTATGCTTTCTTCGCTGTTGTCTTCCTTTATTTTAACGTAAGTATAATTTCTCAACCCATTTATGTGCTCAACAACCTCTATTAATGACTTAACCGGAAATACTTCGATTGAATCAGTTATTACTTCATTTATATTACTGTAAGGAATGTAAAACTTTACGTTTTTACTGTCATGTAAATTATCCAGATGAAGACCCATTGGAAGAATTCCTGTAGCGGACTTAATGGTTCCATCAAGAGATAGCTCTCCAACAAAATAGCTTGTATCAAGATTGGAACAATCTAATTGGTTGGACGCGATGAGTATACCTATGGCTATTGGTAAATCAAAGGCTGATCCTTCTTTCTTTACATCAGCTGGTGCAAGATTCACAACAATTTTTGCTATAGGAAATTGAAAAGAAGAATTTTTTATAGCAGACCTAACCCTTTCTCTTGCTTCCTGAACAGATGTGTCTGGAAGGCCTACTATGGTAAAAGATGGCAAGCACCCCCTGAATATGTCCACCTCAACATCAACCAGCACAGATTCTAACCCCTCAATGTAAAGACTTCTAATTTTGGCTAACATTTACCCTCCCATAGAATTCATTTTCTGTTGGTTTAATTGAGACTAAAAACCTTGTAATACCTTTTACTATATAATTATGCACTTTTTCAATCTCAAACCCGTTTAAATTTTTCAACTCCTCTGGATTTTTCCATAAAATAATTTGTCCATTGGGTTTTACAAATGGAGCTAAGAATGGAATTAAAAGGTCACTTTTAGCAACCCATCTGGCTGTTACTATATCGTAGTTCTTCATAAAACCTGCTTTTTTAGCTAAATTTTCTGATCTATCATTTATAACTTTTATATTTGAACTATTGATAACAGTTGTAACATTTATAAGGAAATTTGCTTTCTTTCGAATTGACTCAATAAGAGTTATTTGCCATTTATCCATTACTATTCCTATTGGAACAGCCGGAAACCCACTCCCTGAACCGATATCAATTAATTTGATACCATCTTCATTTTTATAATCTACAATTTTGAAAAATTCAAGGCTATCTCTTAATTGCACATTTAAAATATCTGATTCATTTTTTGAAGAAACAAGGTTAATGTTTTTATTTATGAGAATGAGAAGATTTAAGTACTTTTCAAGCTTTAAAACTTTATCCTCTTCATTAAAACCATATTCATCTAAAATCGATGCAATAAAATCTTTATCCATTATATACAGTTAAAGTATATTAAAATTTATGAAAAAATTTTAATTAAAGGTTATTTTCAACAATCAATGTTTTTCTATTTTAAAAAACAAAATCAGTTAAGCTCCTTCCATTGAATAATTTATTATATATAGATAGTGTTTACCTTCAAAAGTTTGTGTAATATGCAATTATATGAACATGGAGATGAACTCTATGTCCAGAATGGCAGCAACTTTAACTTGTGATGAAAGTACATATAAGAAGCTTATGAAAATAGCAGGAAGTAGAACAGAAGAAGCAAGGATGGTTTTGCGAGCTAAATTAATTCTTGCCTGCTTAAAAGGTTCTAAGTTAAAAGTAATTGCAAAAGATTATGGTGTTAAAGATTCTACAGTTATAAAATGGAGAGAACGTTTCAGAATATCTGGAATGAATGGATTATATGATAAACCACGTTCAGGTAAACCAAAAACATATGATAAATCTTTTGAAGAATCAGTATTAAAAATATTAGAACAAGTCCCTCCAGATGGTATGTCAAAGTGGGATGGTCCAACAGTTACAAGGAAACTTAATGTCTCAGAATATGCTGTTTGGAGATTATTACGAAAGCTTGGTATATGCTTAGCACGTATTTTCACAAGGAAAGTATTAAAAGGTGAAAGTGGTAAAGATACTCTTGATCTTTCTGACAAAATTAACAGATATATTGCTTCTTATAAGGAAATAGCTCATCCTTTTATCTGGAGAAAAAGAGAAGTTGTTGGTTCACAATTAAAATATAATATTAGGAATTTATGTAATTAAATAATAGTCATATGCAGTCATTTAGAGCGTTTTCTGGAATCAGTTAAGTTAAAGGAAATAATGGATCACAATAAAAGAGTTCAAAGATTATAAAACATTTACCATATTCTTCTTTATAAGTACACCTGAAGATATCAACACTCATGCACTCCTTAATTAGTATCATCCGAACGATCTAAGAATCTCATATTCCACACTTGAAAAAACATTTTTTATAATGGCAAAAACTTAGAATAGTATTGTCTTTAAATGTAATATTTTTTGTAAAGATTTAATTTTCATAAAGATTTTTAGATAAAACAATAAAATTGTTTTAAGTTTTTAGTTAAAAATGTATAATTTAGTGAAAAGCTTTTTCATACTTTTAATAGGAGGAAAAGATGGGGAATTTTAAGAGGGTTCTTCTAAGTGTATTAATTATTTCTTCTTTATTTTTAACAAGTTGCACCAAACAAGGAACAACACCACCACGGGGAACAAGCGGGAAAATTTCATATAACATTGGTGCTGAACCACAATATCTTGATCCTGGAAAAGCAACAGGTATCCCTGAATTTACCGTTATATTAAATCTCTTTGATGGTCTTGTGAGATATGATTTAAAAGGTGAGATTAAACCTTCTGTTGCTGAACGATGGGATATTAGCGATGATATGCTGACTTATACATTCTATTTAAGAAAAGATACAAAATGGTCTAACGGTGAACCTGTTACTGCTCATGATTTTGAGTATTCCTGGAAAAGAGCATTGAGCCCAGCTTTAGCATCAGAATATGCTTATCAATTATGGTATATTAAAAATGGAGAAGCTTACAGTTCAGGTAAAATAACAGACCCTGAAGAAGTAGGCGTTAAAGCAACCGATGATTATACGCTTAAAGTAGAGCTTGAATCGCCCACACCATACTTTCTATCATTACTTACTTTTACAACATATTTACCAGTATGCAAGAATGTAGTAGAGAAGAATCCTGATTGGGCAAAGTCAACTACTGATTATGTAAGCAATGGTCCTTTTAAAATGAAAGAGTGGGTTCATAAAGATAAAATAATAGTCGAGAAAAATCCTAATTATTGGGATGCAAATGTTGTAAAATTAGGTGAAATTACATTTACAATGGTAGAAAGTGGAACAACTGAACTTGCAATGTTTGAAAGTGGTCAGCTCGATTTTGCAACTAATCCTCCTCCAGTCGAATTTGATAGACTTAAAAAAGAAGGTAAACTAACAATTGAACCTTACATCGGCACATACTATTATCTATTTAATACTACTAAAGCACCTTTTAATGATAAAAAAGTAAGAAAAGCTCTTACGTTTGCCATAGATAGAAAATCAATTGTTGAAAACATAACCAAAGGTGAGCAAAAAATAGCTCTTGCTTATGTCCCTTATGGGATACAGGATGCAACATCAGATAAAGATTTTAGGGTTGTAGGAGGAGATTTCTATACTGATAATAACGTAGAAGAAGCTAAAGCCTTACTTAGTGATGCCGGGTACCCAAATGGAAAGGGTTTTCCTAAGTTTCAATTACTTTATAATACTTCCGAAGTTCATAAAAGTATAGCTGAGGCAATACAGCAGATGTGGAAAGAAAATCTTGGAATTGATTGCGAGCTTGTAAACCAGGAGTGGAAAGTATATTTAGATAATAGAAGCAAGCTCCAGTATGATGTTGCACGTGCTGGGTGGATTGGAGATTATCCAGATCCAACAACTTTTCTTGATATGTTTGTTGGCAACAGCGGAAACAATGATACAGGATGGAATAACCCTCAATATAATGATTTAATTGCTAAAGCAAAAAATGAAAAAGATAACTGGCTTAGAATGACATTGCTTCACCAGGCTGAGGAAGTATTAATGGATGAATTACCTATTTTACCTATATATTTCTATACAAGACCCCTTATGATAAAACCATGGCTTAAAGATTATATTTCTTCACTTTTAGGATACACTGATTTTAAATGGGCATATGTAGAAGAAAGTTTAAAAACAAAATAGAGCGCCTCTGAATTTGATTCAATTGTCCAAAATTGTTTATTTTCTATGATTTCATTTAGTATAGGATGATATAAATAACATAGATGAGCAAATTTATTCTTCAAAGGTTTCTCTCTATGGTTATTGTAATATTCATTGTGGCAACTTTAACATTTATTCTCGCTCATGCTATTCCTGGAGGACCTTTCACAAAGGAGAAAGCCTTACCGGATGAGGTTTTACGAAATATCGAGGCAAGATACAAGCTCGATCAACCCCTTTATAAACAATATTTTTCATTCATTGGTAATATGCTTAAATTTGATTTTGGTCCCTCTTTTAGATATGAAGCATTATCTGTAAACGATATAATAAGATTAGGGTTTCCTATTTCTTCCCTTCTTGGATTTATTGCAGTTCTTCTTGCTTTAGGTTTGGGGCTACTTGCTGGTTCTATTTCTGCACTTCACCAAAATATGTGGCAGGATAACCTTGTAATGGTTTTATCTCTTATAGGAGTATCAATTCCAAGCTTTATTCTTGCAACTTTTCTTATGTACTTTCTCGGGTTACGTTTAGGACTTTTCCCGGTTGCTGGGTGGGGGTCATTTATGCAGCTTATTCTACCAAGTATAACACTTGCTGCTTATCCAATGGCTTTTATTGCAAGAATAATGCGGTCAAGTATGCTCGAAGTTCTAAGACAGGACTATATTAAAGTTGCTTATGCCAAAGGGTTGACAAGCAGTAGAGTAATAATCAAGCATGCAATAAAAAATGCAATTCTTCCAGTAATAACATATTTAGGTCCTTTAATTGCTTCTATTTTTACTGGTAGCTTTGTTGTTGAACAGATTTTTGCAATTCCAGGTTTGGGAAGATATTTTGTAACCAGTATATATGATAGGGATTATACTGTTATCCTCGGTGTAACTATTTTTTATTGTATTTTACTTGTCTTTTTAAATTTTATAGTTGATATTCTTTACTCTTATATAGATCCTCGAATAAGGGTGTTTAAGCAATGATAGAAAAAATTGATCCTGAACTATTTAAGCCTTTTGATAAATTGGAGGTCTCTACAGTTATATCAAGACCTCCTCTAAGTTATTGGCAGGATGCGTGGATTAGATTTAGAAAAAATAAATTAGCTATTGCTGGACTGATAATAATTGTTTTTATAATTCTTTTTTCATTTATTGGACCTTTTTTCACAAAGTTCAGTTACTACGATACCGAGCTTTATAATACTTATAAATCTCCAACATTAGAACACCCTTTTGGAACAGATGAACTTGGAAGAGATGTACTTGTGAGAGTAATGTATGGTGGAAGGATTTCTCTTGCTGTAGGCTTTGTTGCAAGTTTTGTAAATCTATTAATCGGTGTAATTTATGGTGGAATATCTGGTTATGTTGGTGGCAGACTGGATGATGTATTGATGCGTATAGTAGATATATTATTTAGCATTCCAGTTTTATTAATTGTAATACTTCTTATGGTTGTTTTAGGTCCAGGACTAATAAATATTTTTATAGCTTTAGGGCTTAGCTATTGGACAAGTATGGCGAGAATCGTGAGGGGGCAAATTCTTTCACTAAAAGAGCAAGAATTCACTCTTGCCGCAAGAATGTTAGGTGCAACAAGATCTCAAATACTCTTTAGGCACCTTATACCCAACACAATTGGCCCAATAATTGTAACCTCGACATTTCAGATACCAAATGCTATATTTTTTGAATCTTTCTTAAGTTTTATAGGTCTGGGTGTATCAGCTCCAATGGCTTCATGGGGAGTATTGGCATCTGATGGCATAAGAGCTATAAGAGCTTATCCATACCTTATTTTCTTCCCTGCAATTTTTATATGTATAACTATGCTATCTTTTAACTTTGTTGGTGATGGGTTGAGAGACGCATTTGACCCAAGATTGAGAAGGTAGGTATTTCTAAACTTGAACGAATTACTTAAAGTAACGAATTTAAAAACATACTTTTACACACTTGCCGGAACAGTTCAGGCTGTTAGAGGGATTGATTTCAGCTTAAATAAAGGTGAAGCATTAGGAATTGTTGGTGAATCAGGTTGTGGTAAGACTGTGACTGGTTTATCTATTATGCGACTCATTAGCTTTCCACCAGGTAAAATAGTAGATGGACGGATTGAATTTAATAATACAAATATCCTTAATCTAAACGAGAAAGAAATTACAACAATTCGAGGAGATAAGATTTCAATGATTTTTCAGGATCCAATGTCTTCGCTTAATCCAGTTTTAACAATTGGTGATCAAATGATGGAGCCTTTGATTGTTCATAAGAACTACAGTACTTCTAAAGCATGGAATAGAGCACTCGAACTTTTAGACCTTGTTAAAATTAAAGGTGGAAGTAACATGCTTAAAAGATATCCGCACGAATTTTCCGGCGGAATGCGACAGAGAGTAATGATAGCAATGGCTTTATCGTGTGTTCCTCAAATAATAATAGCTGATGAACCTACAACTTCTCTTGATGTAACAGTGCAGGCTCAAATATTAGAGCTACTCAAAGATATAAGAGGTAAAATTGAAACATCTATAATTTTAATAACTCATAATCTTGCTGTTGTTGCAGGCTTGTGTGATAGAGTATTAGTATTTTATGCGGGGAAAATTGTTGAAGAAGCTTTTATTGATGACCTCTATAGTTCTCCACTCCATCCATATACAGTTGGACTATTAAAAGCTGTTCCAAGGCTTAATATTAGTTCAGAGGAAAAACTAAAAACCATTCCAGGGTTACCACCTGACCTTATTTCTCCTCCCAATGGTTGTTCGTTCCATCCAAGATGTGACTATGCGATGAAGATTTGTGCAAGAGAAGAGCCTCCTTTCTTTAATTTTAATAATTCAAGACGTACAGCATGCTGGTTATATTATGGAAAAAGAGATCTTAACAGTTAAGAACCTAAAAAAATATTTTTACTTTTATTCAGGCTCATTCTTTAAGAAAAAAAAGATTGCCATAAAAGCAGTTGATAATGTAAATTTTAGCATAAATAAAGGAGAAACTTTAGGTGTTGTTGGAGAAACTGGCTGCGGGAAAACAACACTTGGCAGAACCATAGTAAAGCTTTATGAACCAGATAATGGGGAAATAATACTAAAAGGAATAAATATAACAAAATTAAATGACTTAGAAATGAAACCAATAAGAAAAATAATTCAGATGATTTTTCAGGATCCATACCTTTCCCTTGATGCGAGAATGACAGCTGGAGAAATTATTGCGGAGCCAATGAAAATTCATAAACTTTATGAAAATGAGAAGGAGTTAAATGATAGAGTTAATGAATTATTAGGGCTTGTAGGCTTAAATGAGGAGCATAAAATCAGGTATCCGCATGAATTCTCAGGAGGTCAAAGGCAAAGAATAGGGATTGCAAGATCTCTCGCAGTTAATCCAGAAATCATTATTTGTGATGAACCAGTATCAGCCCTCGATGTATCAATTCAGGCTCAAATTATAAATCTCTTCGAGGATTTACAAGAAAAGTTTGGCTTAACATATATTTTCATCTCACATGATTTGTCTATGGTAAAGCATATTAGTACGAAAGTTGCAGTTATGTATCTTGGTAAAATTATCGAGCTTGCAGATAGCTTAGACCTTTATAAAAACCCGATTCACCCATACACTAAAGCTTTAATTTCTGCTGTACCCCTCCCTGATCCAAAATTAGAGAGAAAGAGGAAAAGAATAATTCTCCCTAAAGATATAGGAGAAGAGAGCAGTATATCAGCTGGTTGTAGATTTATCGGAAGATGCAATATAAGCAAAGAAATATGCAAAGAAACTGAACCACCGCTTATTGATAAGGGATGTTCTCATTTTGTAGCATGTCACCTTCTTTAACTTTAAATCTTTTCTCTTTAACATCTCATGGCATTTCTGCCACAACACAAGCATGAAAATAATAACTTCAATCCTTTATTATGCCTCTTATATAAGTAAATAGTCTAAATTCAATCTTTTTACCAAATATAATTTTGGAGTTATTATTTTCGGAGGAAAATTTTAAAAAGAGGCGATAAATCTTGCAAATTTAGATACCATAGCATCTATAAGTAAAATTTTATATTTATATCAAATTATGTTATTATTTAAACAAAATGTTTAGGAAATATTATTTAATTTATTTAGTATTATTTGTTTCTATTTTTATTTCAATTTACAGTATTAAAACCAAAAAAGTTACAGTTAAAAATCCTGATGTTTCTGAAGTTATAGTTGATGAAAAAATAAATAACAACTCTTCAATACATTCACCTATCAATCAATTATCTTTTGGAGAGAATTACGAAGAAACCGAACCATTTACATACAACAAGAAAACAGATTATAAAATCGAGACAAGAACTATAAAAGAAGTTAATAACCATATAATTGATGAAGAAATTGATGGATCATATTTTATTATTACTGGATTTAAAGATAAAGAATCCGAAATATATCTTAATAAATGTATAAAAGAACTTGTTGATAGCGTATTTATTCCATTTAAAAACCTTGTAGAGTATTTTACTGACCGCTTTCCGACAGAATATGGTCGTTATGAACTTTACTTCACATGTCAAATAATGTATTTAGACTCAAAATACTGCAGCATTTATCTTGATTATTACCAATTTATGAATGGTGTTCATGGAGTTAGTTTAGCTAAGCCCCTAACTGTAGATATTGAAAAGAAAAAGATACTGAAACCATCTGACTGGTTCTTGCCAGGTACTAATTATAAAAAGATTTTAACTGATTATTGTAAGTATGATTTAAAAAAACAATGGGTAGAAGCAAAACATGTTCTAATGGACGCTTGTTCGGAAAGTTCTTTGAATCAAACTATAGAACCAACAAGAAATTATGACGAAGAAATAACTTTAATTCCAGATGGCTTTTATTTAGTACTTGCTTATCCTTTTTGTCATGCAGAAGGTAATTGGACAGTAAAAGTACCTTCTTATATATTTGGTGAATCTTGTCTGATAAAATTTAACAAAGATGCATATTGTAATTTTGACTTTTGCATAGATCATAGTAATTAATTGCAGAAAAAAGATATATATTGGATCTTAAATCACTTATTAGTATTTCTCTTTATTAAATTATCTATTCTAATAAAATATTAATAAAACTGTTTGTTATTAGGAGAGATAAAAAGCAATTAATGACTATTAAACAAGTTTTACAATATCTACGGCTGAATAAATATAACCCTTATAAATTATTCTGTTATACACAGAGAATATTGAAGTTTCCCCCCCAAAAAAAACTGGACAAAGTGTTAAAGTGATTTTAAGATTAAAATAAACGAAAAAATGGTTAAGATTCGGAAAAAGATGAAAAATAATAGGAAAATATATGACGGAAATTTTAAAGCAAGAGTGGTTTTTGAAGTTATTAGGGGGCAAAAAACTATTAGTGAAATTGCGAGTGAATATGGAGTTCATCCTAATCAGATAATAAATTGGAAGAAGAAAGCAATAGAGAAACTCACAAATGATTCTTTCTAATAGTAATGGAAAGAATGGAAAGAATGGCTCTTCTGGCCTTGAAGCTGAATTATACAGACAAATAGGACAACTTAAAGTAGAATTGGACTGGCTTAAAAAAAACTCTCTGACACTCCAATCAATGAGAAGAAGAAGCTAATTTTAAAGGAAAGAAAATAAAAATATAATACAGGTTTAGAAATTTAAAAAATTATCTAAATTTTTTCATTTTTTACTTGATTTTTTTTTGATTTACAATACCTTTCAAGTAGCTTTTCTTAAATTAAGAATGGAGACTCCGATTGGAGAGATTATAAATTTTATAATTCCTATATTAAAGCAATTTCCGATAATGTCCTCAGTATAAAAGAATTTTTATAAAGCAAGTTTTAGGGTGAAATTTCTCTTACTTTATTGTAGATAAAAACTCTTCAACTGTTATATCAGCACGAGCAATAAGTGTTTTTAAAGTACCTCTTGCAACTTCATCATGATCAGGAACAGACAACGTAGCAATGCTTCCTTCCTTTACAAGAATTATATGGCTACCTCGCTGTCTTGCTACTTCCCATCCTAAATGTTCAAATACTTTTACAACTTCACGTCCACTTAGAAGTGGAAGTTTACGCATCAAGCTAATACTTCCACTTCACGCATACTAACAGTAAGAGGTATACCTCTCTCGGAGCGCACCTCGAGGCACTGTTTTATTGCCTCTTTAATATTATCAATTGCTTCTTGTTCAGTTTTACCTTGACTTACACATCCAGGAATAGAAGGACATTCTACCACGAACATACCATCCTCATCCCTTAAAATTGTGATAATAAATTTCATAACTTCAACCTTTTATTTAGTAAAATCTTGGCTTCAGCTTTACCCTATCTGTAGCTTTTTTTAATATTATACCTAATTTATCTTTTCTCGCAATTATGTTTTCCACTTTCTTAAAATTTTATCTAATGGTCTTTCACTTGGCACACTACACTATTTTTCCTCTTGATGTTACTTATATCTCCTAATCATCTTAATTTTTTTGTACATTAATGTTGCTTTCTGAAAATAGTATTAGTTTTCTTAATTTCTACCCGTTATGACAAATTAAAATAATATTTTAATAAAAAAGTCAATAAAACAGTATTCTCATTTTGATAATTGAGGCTTAAAGTTCCTCCTTAATAAGATTTACAATCTAAATCCTCTATTTCTTAAGTAAAAATACCTAAAATTTTTTCATTTTTTACTTGATTTTTTTTTGATTTACAATACCTTTCAAGTAGCTTTTCTTAATTTAGGAATGGAGACTCCGATTGGAGAGATTAAGTTATATTACAATCAATAACGAAAGCAAAGGAGATGATGATCCCCATGGTCTAAATTTATTTTTATTATGTGAAGCAAAAGCATCAAAAAAATTCTATAAATGAGGAAAAAAAGAGATGATTTCTTTAAAGTTATCCAGTGGATTAATTATTACATTAATAATCATTGTTGCATTTATTGCTGTAGTTATATTTTATTTTTATATCAATAATATGAAGGTTGTCAGGCCAAAAGATATAAATGCTACAGTCTGGGAAGTCAAATTAAATGATATCCTACCAGGTACTTTGGTAAAAGCAATGAAAAATAATAGATATAAAGTGCCTATACCTATTATTATAAAGGATAAGCATAATAAGCCTATTCAAGATGTATCTATAATTATGGTTTCATCCAACAGTTCGGAATTAAAGTATAAAACTGGTTCTGACGGTATTTTTACTGTAAAACTAACCTCTACTCTTACAGAAGAAAATCCCCTTCTAAAAATTAGCAAAGAAGGTTTTAAAGCTGGGGATTTTTATTATGAAATTGGTGGTAAAACAATTAAAATTGCTGACGAAAACGAAGAATTTGATGTAATTAACCTTTCATCATTAAGCCTTTATGAAAAGAATGGAATGAAAGTATATCACAACAAAGAAGATCTGGATAATGCACAAAAGTTGGCAGAAACATTGGAAGAAATAAACTTCAAAATAAAGCAAGTTCTTGGTATTTCTTCTTTTGAACCTTTAAGTGTCCTGCTTACAAAATCTAAAAATGTTTCAACAATTGGTGACTTGAAAGAGAATGTTTTACCAATTAATATTAATGACAAAGAGCAGATATATTGGATTTATACACATGAAACAACTGAATTAAATTTAATATTAAAAAAAGAGTTATACTTCAAAAATAAATACCTTCGTTGGATTGGTGATGGATTAGCAGAATATGCTTCATTAAAAATAATAGAGCAAACTGATGAAGAATTAAAGACTAAGATGCTTAATAGTAGAATAAAGGATATTGATGAGGATAAAAAACAATCTTTTAATCTTTTAAAATGGGAAGCTATAACTGGACAGGATTTAGGTTACGCGTATAGTCTGGCTTTTTGGATAGATATAGAAGAAAAATATGGTAATAATGTTATACAAGAATTTGTTAGTAAGTTCCTAAATACAAATGATTATAGCACCAAAAACATCACTAACATTTTAGTTAATCTGATAAAGTCGGACAATAAACAAATATTTACAATTACAAAAGAAGAAGCTAAGGAAATTCTTTTAAAAAGAAAATAAATAATTAATAATTCCCGACTTCCGACTTTAACACTTCGAAGTAATTAACATCATTTAAAACCTCGTTGCCTTGTTATAAAAGTGGTCTTTCCTAAAAAGTATGGTAGCAAAATTATAACTTTTCATTTACTCAGAAAAATGTTCATTCTTAACACTCAAAAATAAAGTTTACTTGATTCTCTGTTTATTGGGTTAATGATTGGTTATTCTATTGGTAGGATTGGATGCTTTCTTAATGGATGTTGCTATGGTTTACCTACAAATTTGGGAATGGGAGTTAAATTTCCGTCATTAGCCCTTAAGAGATATCCCACACAATTATTCACTTCATTTGGAGCATTTATTATCTTTCTTATACTTCTTAAAGTTGATTCAAGAAAGAAGTTTTATGGTAAGACATTCTGTTGGACTCTTATCCTATATGGAGTATTAACATTTTTTGTTGAGTTCTTAAGAGATGTTCCAAGATTTTCTTTA
>Ga0255342_1001273_pt1 | contig 36981 bp, 32 predicted proteins | sample wastewater_treat_3_FD_192416 | JGI IMG/M metagenome (GOLD analysis project Ga0255342, IMG submission 192416) | Wastewater microbial communities from Lulu Island WWTP, Vancouver, Canada - plant14 | ecosystem: Engineered > WWTP > Wastewater > Unclassified | place: Canada: Vancouver, British...
GTTTTATTGTCAACATATACTCCATTACAATTGCCTTCCAACTGGATGAAAACACGCAATGGATAATCTTCGCTCACAAAAATTGCATTTGCAAATACAGGATCCAATTCTATATGAACTGCTCCATTAACCAACTGACCGGAACCATAGTCCTGGAAAAGAATTTCAGGCGCCTCAGGGCAAAATAAAGTTGTCAAACTGCCATCGGGTCTGCTTACTATAGTAGAAACAGTTCCTGAACCAATAACTTTATAATTCGTTGCTAAATTTCTTACGCCAGCATAAGCATACGCACCTGAGCCATTAGTGAAATAACCTCCTGCAGATCCATCAACACTACTTGTTGCATAACCAGCAACACCATAAGTAACACCGGTGAAAGCACCCCCACTACCTTTAACAGGTGTCGATCCAGTTGCAACATTATTACCAACACCAACTACTCCAACACCATTAGCAACCGTGTTGGCTTTTCCATAACAACCGGTAGTAAGTCCCGTGAAAGCACCACCACTGCCGTTAACTAAATAATTTGATGATTGGTTATTACCTGCCCCTACAACGCCTGTTCCGCTTGAATGTGTATTAGCACCCCAAACGCCGTATCCTTGGCTTTGACCTGTTTGACCATATATTCCATCCCCTGTACTCGTTCCTGCAGCGACATTGTTTACTGCATAAATTGCAGTTGCTGTATTTACAGAAGCTATGGCAGAAATTGCATTATTAGCATAGTAGTTTGATGATCTTAACCCAACAATTAGTGTAGATGAGCCTATTTGATTGGATGTTGCCCAAATGGCGCCGCCACTACCAGCACCATCGGCAGCTGTGTTATGAGCCCACAAAGCATCAGACGCTACATCTTGTTGCTCAGCTCTAATTGGTGTACCACCGTTTCCAATGCCGAAAATAGCAGTGGTAAATGTAGGACTAACAACACTAGTAAATGCAGCTGTTGCCAAGGGTGCCGTGGTTACATTTACAAGAAAATTTCCCGCACCTAAAATACGGGCACGTTCGGTATTGTTTGTTCTGATTGCAAAATCAACATTGTCATTGGTACCTAGCCAATTGGTTGCAACACTTGTTCCATAATTTCCCGTGGTTAGCCATCCATCTTTTCCACCTAATAAACGTGTCCAATTTGGCGCGCCAGTTGTTCCGGCATTGTAATAATAACCCGGGGTAACTTGAGTTGCACCAGTACTGGCAGTAGCCGTATTATATACCAACAAACTTGTTGCAGGCGAAGTAACTGGCCCTGCTGCATTTGTGGCTGTTAATGCAACCCTTGGTATTAAAATACCCTTTGCAGTGCTTTGCACTTCAAGCATCGAAGAAGCATCCGGAGTTATAACGCCTGCAGATATACCTACACTTTGTGCATTAAGCTTCATTATGAACGAAGCTAACGCGATAAAAATTGTGGTCAGCAAAATTCTATTCATAGTTATTTTGTATTTTTTAATTATTGCAAGAAAAACTTTTTACTTTCTGTTCTTTCGGCTCCTGTAATTGATATTAAATACGAAGCATTTGCCAGACTTTGGGCATCCAGAACAATATGATTCAACCCTTCATCCGACACATTTTGCTGCTGCATGATAAGTCTGCCGCGCATATCGAATAATCTAAGAATCATCAATTCCTGCTTGTCGGAATTAAATGTTATATGGATTGAATGGTCGTTGTCGCTGTACACATTCATATCGAAAGAGTCTGATATTAAATTTCCGGCACAATTAACCTGAACATTACCAGCCTCGCTGACAGTGCCGTCAAAATCCTGCTGCATCAGCCTGTAATAAAGGGTTCCCTCAGGTGCCAACTGATCTTCGAAATAATAATACAGTGCAGTGTTTGAATTTCCTGCTCCCGTAATATTGGCAACCGTTTCCCATGCAAAACCATCGGATGAGCGCAGCAATGTAAAAAATGAATTGTTGGTTTCGCTCAATGTTACCCACTCTATAACCGGCTTATGCGATTCTCCGCAATTTGCCTTAAATTCACCCAATTCTATCGGAAGGGGGTGATTGCGTGCAACCAGAATCCATGTGTAAAGATTTCCATTTGTGCCCGCATTTATAGAATTAACCTGATTTACTGCTGCATTATTAACACCTAATAAAGCAGAGCCTGTGTACCAGCCCGGATTCCACTGGGAACTATTCCAATACTGGGCAAGCAGGTCGGATTCTGTAATGGTATTTCCCGGAGCAAATTCTATGTCACGATAGGAGAATGTAAGAACACTAACGGGTTTTGTTGCCCATGGCCTCCCAATATCACGCAGAACCCAAAAACGGTCAGCTGTAAAAAGACTATGATTATTAGTTCCTACAAAACCTGTTGAATCCATCGTGGTAACTGCAGGAGCATAAACACTTGGCAATGGCAGATTGTTTACATTAGTCGCATAAGTGCTTGCTACAAGGGCTCCGCTGGCAGAACCTGCCGTGGTAACATTGTAGCTCATGTCAATCCTTGTACCTCCAACTCCAAATGGAATAACATGGTTCCCCGTGCCATTATTTATATGCCATGCAACGCGGTTTGTTTCGCCTTCGCTCTGAATATAACTTGTTCCGGCTCCGGTAACAACAATACCATCTGCATGTGGTTGAGCAACATTTAGAACAGCACCTCCGGTAATGTTTATTATTGCGCCGTTGTGCAATATCAATGCATTATTCTGCGCACTTAAAAATAAAGAACAAAATAATGATAAAAATAATAATACAATACTAAATTTCATATCCCCCTCCAAAGACTGAATAGTTAATATTAAATAAAAACCTACAAATATATAATATAATTTGTTAAAAATTACAATTTTTTTAAAAAAATGCAATTTTTATGTTTTTTTTTCAAGTAGAAGAAAATTTCAATTACTACTGAAATACATATAAATGATAATTTCAAAATCAAATAAGATGTTTTAAAATACAGTATATCTATATATTACAAAGATATTTATTTGCGATTTTTGAAAAAAGCATACTAAAATCACCTTATCTGCGCCATCATAACTGAAGTGCGCAATTTATTATTTGTTGCAGAAAATGAAAAATTTTCGGGAATGGAATGAAAAGGACAACACTGAGCATCTTTGTTTTTCAAAATAGTGTCCGGAGAAGACAATCTGTGATGGCAAATACATTCATGGTTTTTAAAAAGAAACAATTCATCGGTTGCCGACAATGAAGAAATAATTTTAACTGAATCATCCTTGATTGCGGGCAAATTACTCTTACGGCTTTGAGCCATTGAGAAAAAAGACATACAAACGAACAATAATGTTAAAATAATTAAGCGTTTCATGATATTTATCATTTTATTTGTCTGCAAATATACATTTTTTATATGTATTTTTGTGTTTTTAATTGTTAAATAAAATATAATTAAATATTAAATTAATTTTATTTCAATTTTAAAGCTTGATAATTTAGATTAAAAGCATAAATATGTGGTGGAATTTTACAAAATTATTTTTGAATACCAACAAATTGGAATTTGGCATTTCAATGTTTAATTCCACAAAATATTAATGACGAAATACTAAATTTGCAGAGTGAAAAAACTATTGCCGAAATCATTTTATCTGCAATCGGATGTTGTTGAAACAGCCAAACAATTACTTGGCAAAGTACTGGTTTCGTGTCAACATGGAATAAGAACAGCCGGAATAATTACTGAAACCGAAGCTTATGCCGGTGAAGTTGATAGGGCTTCGCATGCATACGGAGGCAAACGTACCAAAAGAACCGAAACAATGTTTATGCAAGGCGGCGTGGCCTATGTATATTTATGTTATGGAATCCATAGTTTGTTTAATGTGGTTACCAACAAAAAAGATATTCCGCATGCGGTGCTTATTCGTGCCATAGAACCCATTGAAGGAACAGATACCATTAATTTGCGTCTTCAGCAAAAAAAGATGAAGCCCGAAGTAAATGGTCCGGCAAAGGTTACTGTGGCTCTGGCCCTGGATTTATCGCATAACGGAATAAGTCTTCACTCCGATTTGGTCAGAATTGAAGATTACGGAATTAAAATTCCATCCGAAAATATAACTGCCACCCCACGCATTGGTGTAGATTATGCGGGAGAAGATGCAAAACTGCTTTATCGTTTTATTATAAATAAACCAATTTCATGAATACAAGTGCAAAGGCCAGACTGATATTGAAAACAGGAAAAATAGAATCGCTCAGACGTTTTCATCCCTGGGTTTTTTCGGGAGCAATCAAACGTATTGAGGGCGAGCCCAAAGAAGGCGATTTGGTTGAGTTGTACGATAATCACGACCATTTTCTTGCCCTGGGACATTATGGCGAAAGCAGTATAGCCGCAAGAGTAATTTCGTTTGAAAACGAGGAAATAAATTCTGATTTTTTTAAATCAAAATTTACTAACGCCTTAAGGTATCGTCTTGGTTTAAACCTTTTGCGGAATGACAACAATGTATTTCGTCTGGTTCATGGCGAAGCAGATGGTCTGCCCGGATTAATTGTGGATTTTTACAATGGAGTGGCAGTAATGGAATTTCATTCGGCGGGGATGGAAAATATTTCTTCTTTACTGGCAACGGCTCTTAAAGAAGCAGGTGGAGATTTAATAAAAGCAATTGTTTCCAAAAGCAAAAACATCAGGGAAAATAATGCCAATCTGCTATTTGGAGATGAACCATCATTACCTCATGAAATATGCGAAAACGAAAATAAGTTTTTAATAAACTGGCAAGACGGGCAAAAAACAGGCTTTTTCATAGATCAACGCGAAAACCGGCAAAAAGTGAAAAATTATTCGGGAGGACGCAAAGTGCTTAACATGTTTGGCTATACGGGCGGATTTTCGGTTTATGCCCTTGCAGGCGGAGCACAGCAGGTTATTACCGTGGACAGTTCTGAAAAAGCAATGGAATTGTGCAAAAAAAATATTGAATTAAATAATTATGATTCAAAACATAATTATTGTGTAGTAAACGATGCCCTGGACTACCTGAAAGAAATGCCCGACAATGAATTCGATTTAATAATTCTGGATCCACCTGCCTATGCAAAACGGGTTGATGCAAGACATAATGCAATTCAAGGCTATAAGCGTTTAAACGCCGAAGCTCTTGCAAAAATCAAAAGCGGAGGCTTTTTATTTACATATTCCTGCTCGCAGGTGGTTGAACGCAATCATTTCAGCGGTGCAATTACGGCTGCGGCAATTTCGGCAGGCAGAAAAGTTCGTGTTGTTGAGCATTTGTCGCAGGCATCGTGCCATGCGCATACATTATTTCATCCCGAAGGATTTTATCTGAAAGGGCTGATGCTTTATGTAGATTAAAAAATGATATTAAGTAAATTAAATCATTGTTGTACAAATAAATTCTCAATATAAATTTTTAATTCTTTTTGTGCCCTCAAGCCGGGCGAGGCTTACTTTTCTTTTTCATTGCCAAAAGAAAAGTAACAAAAGAAAAACTAGTCGCTTGAGAATTTTTCGGAGAAAACGAACACACAACAGCCACAGACGGAAATAACTCGCTGCAAGGATAAATGATTAAATTATTCAGCTCAGACAGATTTCCGTCATATTGGCCGCCTTCGGCTCCCTGCGCTGCCTGTCCGTTTTCTTTAATCCGCAAAATTCTATGCGACATCTGAAAGAATGATTTTTAGCTTTTTATCTAAGGCGGAAGCAAGGTATGCGTTACCGCATTGTACTTTTTATTTATTTCCTTTGTTTATACCGTAAAAAATCAGCCATAACTTATGTTCAAATTCCACAGAGCCTATTTGCTCAATGGCTATATGTTCCGAATTATCAAAATTTGTTTGTAAACGATACATTGAGGTTATAAAAGGAAATTTAAAGCTCTTTAAAAAATCGAAGTTGGAATCAACACCGGTAACCTCATTGCATATTTGCGGAATATAAAGCCATGGTCCTCCTTTAAATTCAAGCGAATCATTTTTATAAACTGAAGAAACAGGCTGAAATGAAACAGGATAGCTGTAATATAACCAAGACTGGGTATTAAAAACCTCATTTACCTTAATCATACAGCCCCGAATATTCATGAAACTGCCTTCGTCTTTTGGCAATCCGCTCAAATCGGGCTTGTCGTGTTTTGGAAAATAAATGCCATCTAAACTCTCATCGCTATAAGCCGATAAATTTCCCTTTTCAAAAACCTTATTCAATTCCTTAAAAATATTTCCCGACGAGTCTGTTTCGAAAAATGTTTCAGCATCGTTGAATAATGTATCTATATAAATGAACTTTCTTCCGCCGGCATAAATATCAAACTTGTCCAGATACATGGCGTTTTGCGCTTTGTCATGGTCGTCCATAACAAGTGATGAAATCAGGTCTCCGTTTTCCGAAAATTCCACCCGTTTGCCAATTGGCCTTCCGTCCTTGTATTCACATTTAAAAGCAATTTGCCCATCAGGATAATATATTTTCCGTTCGCCATTATACAAACCATATTTATAGTGAGATTCTGACCTGATTTTACCATCCGGATATTTTAATGTTTCAGTGCCATTTTTCAATCCACGTTTAAAAAAAGTTGTACCACTAATATTAAATAACTCCACATCATGATTGAAAGTGCCTTCGTAAGGAATTAAATTAAATATCTTTCCGTTGCCAAAACGTACCCCTCCTTTACCCGGCATACGAACTCTGTGTAATACAACAGTGCCATGACGCGTAAAATCCAGAACGATTTTTGCCTTGCCATTTTCGGAATACAATTTCCACTTACCCGTTCTGATATTATTTTTAAAATTGCCCGAAGATTTAAGCTTTCCATCGGCATAAAATGATTTATACACTCCGTTAAGCATGCCTTTACTCCATGTTGCAGAAATACTGTCGCCGTTAAAAATACAACTTTTTATGCCCGAATATTTATTCCAGCTTTCTATATTGTTCAAATCCGGAAAATTGGGCGCAGACTTTTGAGCAAAACAATTAGTGACACTAAAAATTATTAAGGCGAAAAAAATTGAAATTGTGTTTTGCATAGGTTATTCAGTTAATTAACAATGTTTAAATATGGCTTTTATAATTCTTTTTTTTCAGATAAAGGCAAAATATGTTTTACGTGTTTTTATAAACATCGTTAAGATTATTTTCAACAACATGCAAAACTACTGTTAAAGCACCATCTATAGAATATCCAAACTTTTTCTGCATACTTTTCAGCATGTATTTTATATCGTTTTTCAAATTAGAATCATAAGAGTTAAAATTCTCCGTCCTGTACTCCGAAAGTGCCCTTCGGAAATTATTATTTGCCAGATACGGCTCCAAAGCATGCTTTTTTAAATTCTCGCCATATTTTTTAAACAAGCGCAAAAACTGCTCGGTATCGGCAATATTCATCTTTTTAATTTTTATGTCCTGTGCTAATGTGCGCGCAATATACTCCTTGTGAATTGCCCTTCGGTTAATGTCAATTTCGTGCGATGTTATTTCTTCGTCGAAAAGATATTGTTCAACATCTTTTAACCACTCTTCAGTTATATTTATTTCGTTGTTTGTATAAGAAGAATGTACTGTTTCGCCCAACTCAAAATTTAAAGCAAACAAATAATCGCTGATGGTTTCGATGATTTGCGGCTCGTTTACGTGAAAAATTGCCTCTTTCACTTCGTTTAGAATAGTAATTTCATATAATTTAAAAAGACTTTCTATAAAACCTTTTGGTATAATGGTGGCAAATTTTTCGGGCAGGTTTTTGAAATATTCGGCAACATTACCCATTGTAATAAGTTCGTCGCGCTCGCTGAATTTAGAAATGAAGTCGTTGAAAACCGACAGCGACTGCCGTCCCGAAAACCCATTCTGGCCGTCTGATTGAGATTGATAAAGTATTTTTTTTCGCACAGACTTGCTAAAGCGCTTTGTGTCATCTTCGTTAAGCCATTCGGGCACATTTCCTCTGTATAACTCCATACGAAGCAACAACAAGTCGTCATCTGTAAAATTTGAATAAAGCGCCTTGTTGTTTATCCAGCTTTGCAAAGCATCGTTGTTTAAATTGAGCCGGGAACTGACAATGATTTTTGCAAAATTCTCGAATACATGCGGCAGAAATAATTTGTTGATGTTCTTACCAAATTTGTTTTCGTATATTTTTTGTTCGGTTTCGTAATCTAAAACATAAGGAATATTAACGGATATAATTCTGTCCTGAAACGAACGGATATTTTCGAAATGTTTTCTGTCTTCGCTGTTAAGCAAACCCATGAATAAAGAGGTAACTTTTTCTTCTATGTGGTCAACCTTGTGCACACCATCACTTATAACGCCATGCAGGTTAACCAGGCGTTTAACATTATTATCTTTTATGTCCATTAATGCATAAACGCCATTATTGGTATAAGCTAGGTCTGAATGTATAAACCGTATTTCGTCGCCTCGGAACAATTCATTCAGATATCGCTGGAGATTTTCATTTTTGATTAATCCGCGCATCCCTTCATCGCCCGGATTCCAAACGCTTATGCCTTTGCCAAATTGCCTGTTGAACTCAACCCTTCGCACATATATCATATTGAATACTTCTGCAGGGTCTTCGAGCAAATCAATCAACTGATTATAAATTGAGCTGCAAATGGGGCAGGGATAATCCTTAAAAACCCATTCGTATTCCTTGCTCGATGCTATTTTCTCATATAAATCTTTATCTAAAAGCAATTCTTTCAGCAAATCCTGCCTCAGTTCCCGCGGTATCATTAAAATGGGATGGTCGTTGTTCGGGCACGAAAACATCAGCATATTGTTTTTTTCGTTTTCCTCATCCACTTCGATATTCTCGGCAATGGTATTGTTTATAACAAAGCCTTTCCTCAAGCGGGACATGTCTATTTTCCAGTAAACGCCAAACAATCTTCCTTCGGACGTTTTGGTATATTCTTCGAGCTTTACCAGTAAATTGTTTAAAAATGTGGACTTTCCGCTGCCCGGAGGACCTTCGAAAAAGTAAATATGATTGTTTTGAATACCGCGCCTAAAGCCCTTTGCCAGATTCATAAACCTGTTTGCAAAAACCCTGTCGGCAAAAAATGGCTCATCAACATCGTTTTCAAGCAGGTCTGAAGTGTCGTAGGCAAGAAATCCAACCGATTCGTCGTTTACCGGAAAATCATCTTCAGCTTCAGGGATATAATAATGAACCATGTCGTAAAACAACTGAAATATATTTCTGAATACATTTTCGGGTTTAATATTGGCAATGAAAAGAAAATCGTTGTACGACATAGGTATGCGGCGGTCCTTTTCTCTGAGTCCCTGAGATAACTTCAAGATAGACTCAAGTTTTTTACCATGCTCTATTATGTCAACGGTCTTAATTTTTTTTGATGAATTGGAGTTCTTTGCCATACTGCTTTTCTACAAATTGGTTTTATTTATCTTACGCTCTGAAAATGTATATAAAACTCTGCGCAATTCGTGCTTTTCGCCATTTTCGTCATCTCCGCTTACAACAATGTCGGTGGTTTCAAGTTTAACTTCTCCACCCCACAGATAACTCAAGCCATTCAGCACCTCGGGTATAAAATCTTGAACAAGTTGTTTGCCTTCGAATTTATGGGTTAAATAAAGACAATCAGCCGTTGTTTTATTTTCATCTGCCACTACCACCGGCGGATGATACAAACTGTCGATGAGCATTTTTTTATAATCTTCGGCTTTGCGGCTTTTTACATAATATTCAATGGTTCCTTCTGCCGGATTGGGGCGTTTGCCAACAACAAACAAATTGTGCTTGTCAACAAATTCCTGCGTAACAAAGGTATTTATAAGCATGAAATCGCTGAAGTTTTCGCGTAAAGAAAAAATTGCCTTTTTACCCTTTCCCGTTTTTAAATCAAATTTTTTCTTGTCATCGGCCAAAACAAGCTTTTGATATTCGTTTGTCATTTTGCCCTTGTTGGCCAAATCTTCGACATATTCAATCAATCTGATCCCAATTGCATACGGATTAAGCCCCACACGGCTAAGTGAAGTTACGCCTGCATTTAAAACACCGTAGCCAACTTCGTGCCCTACAATACGCTCATCTGCTCTGAATAATTTGTCGTGCCAGTAACTTGCCCAGCCCTCATTCATTATTTTAGTTCTTATCTGGGGCGCAAAATACTGAGCCGTATTTCGTACTATTGTCAAAATGGCTTTCATCCAGTTATTGCCTTCTTTTTTTAAGAAAGGGCTGTTGTTGCAAATAAATTCCAGCAAATCACTATCTTGCTCATTTGGTTTGTACGATTTAAAAGTGTTTTCAAATTCGGGATATTTGATTTTTATATCGGAAAAGAATGACTTTGCGCCCAACTCTCCCTGTTTGTCAACCAGTTCGTTAAATCGTTCCTGCTCTTTAAAAATATTAAGTTCCTGAGCACCAATTACCACGGGTAAAAAATAATTGAAATAATAAGAAACCATTGGCTCAGGATCCATCTCCGATGGATAATCCATTCGGGTAAGCGTTTGAAAATATCCGGTAATATTATCAATGCTTCTGGCAAATTCTATCACATAATCTGTCCAGCGGCCATAGCGGCTGCGGTACGACTCTATCAAACGCTTGTCGCTTAAAGCAACACCAACAAAATCGTCGTTCCATGTATGTTTAAACAAGCGGTTATTCTGAAAAAAATCTATATGGGCAATTACGTGATAAAAAATCATGATATTCATCCAGTCAGGATTATTATCATTGTAGAAAGAAATTGCAGGGCGGCTATTTATAACGGTTTCATAAGGATTGGAAGGATATAATTTGTATTTGCCATATTCTTTTAATACTTCAACATCATTAACCCAAAAATCATAAAGAGTTGGTATCATCACTTTGGGCGAAAGTTCAAGTAAGTCTTTATTCGTTACAATATATTCGAGAGTCTCCTGTCCAAACTCAAGCCCATTTGCCTTGGCCCTGGTCTTGCATTCTTCCATAACTCTCTTTGTATGCTGGTCTATCAAATACATAAACTAATTTTTTATTCGCTAACAAGTTTTTTAATTGACTCTATAATTCTGGGCTCATCAGCAGTGTCGGCATTAAATCCGTCAATTCTGAATTCTTTTTTCCGTTTTTCAGCTATGCCCGATTGGGCAATATTTTTTTCAACCGTGGTTTGGTTTTCTCCTGTCCAAGCATTTTTAGAAACAGTAATGCCTACTCTGCTTACAAGGGGTAAAAGTTTTTGAAGTTCCTCGTTCAGTTCCTTGCCATCGCTATCCCAATCATCTCCGTCGGTTCCATAAAACACATAAATATTATAATCGCGCGCCAGATTTTCGTTTTGAATAATTTTATTCACTAAAGCAAATGCCGGAGCAACACGGGTTCCGCCCGCCACCTGCAACTGATAATACTGATGAAAATTTTCCACTTCTTTTGCTTCGGTATCATGCACAATAAAGCGGCTTATTACGTTGTTGCTGTACTGATACATCAACCAGCTGTAAATAAATAAATGCTGAGTGGCAATTGCTTCTGTTGGTTTTCCCTGCATCGAGCCGCTGTAGTCGCGTACAAAAAACACAACCGCCTGATTCTCAAAATCCTTTTCGGCCGACATTATGCGATACACCAAATCATCGGGTCCTATTATAAGTTTGCTTGTGTCTATTGCATCGCCGGGATTAATATTTCCAAGCTGTATATTGGTTTCAACAATACGCCGCATGGTTGCCTTTTTCTCCAGGAGTTGTCCGAATCCGCGATTACGATCAGTTAAGTCGTAGGTTAATTTTGTCAAACTCCGCTTAGTGCCTTTGGGTTTGATGTTGGGCAATTGAAATTTTTCGGTCAGAATTCTGCCCAAATCATAAACATCGCTGCCTTCTTCATGATCTCCGCCATCTCCCTGACCTGCACCCTGCCCCTCTCCTTCACCCTGCTGTGGCTGTGCCTGTTGTTTTCCTATTACTTCGCCTTCTTCGCCTTCGCCCGAACCTCCGGTTGTATCTTCATCGGTTACGCTGTCATCGTGATAAAATTTGGGTTCGGTAGTGGTGGGCACAATCACTATTTTATTCTTTTTGCCCCTAACCGACTTAACCAGTTTGCCAAGCCTGATGCGGCGTGTAAAGCCATCTTCTTCACGCTTACGGTCTTGCTCCAATAAATCTTCCAGCGAGCGCAACATAAGCCCTGCACCGGTTTTAGGTTCAAAATAACCCGGCAAAACAAGCCAATCGTTAAGAAAATACAAAGAATGAGATTGAGCATCCGCATCGAACAATAAAGGTTTTTTACGCAGCATCTCGTTAATTTCTTTTTCTCTTCTTATGTACTCCTGCATATTATTGCTATCTTCCTTAGGCATAATTAAAAATTGTATTTCTTGCTTATGATTATAATTTTTTAATAACGCAATAAGTGAAAATTCAAAAAAGCTAAGAATTTGTAAGCCATACTAAATAAAACAGCTTTCTTCATTTAGCTTAAATGTTTTCATGCGCCTTTAATTCACATCATCCTGTGTACAGAAATACTCAATTGTTTTTTCGGCACAGGTGCGGCAGTAGCCAAGCACATTTATCATAGTGTCAATCATGCGGTTATACAATCTGTTGTTCTCCTCGTTGTTGCGGTTAGACAAAGCTCCAACCAAACTACCCGCTCCTGCAATATCACTTTTCAGGCGCACATCGGTAACCGCTTTTACTATATCATTGTTGTCCATGAAATTGTAGTTGGGGTCGGTGTTCATTTTCTGACCGTATATTTTGGTAATTGTTGTACGGAAGCTTTGTTTTTGTTCTTCGCTTTTTAAGCCGAGGCGGTCTTCTACACTATTGATATACGACTCGTCAATTTTAATGCTTATAAGCTTTTTCGATTGTGGATCCTGATAAGTCCATATTCTGTTTGGGCCCAGATTCTTGGCATCAACGCCAATAATCATGTTTACATAATTCATCACATCTTTTTCAATGGCGTTTGCCTCGTTCATGTAGGCATTAAATATAGCCGTCATTACGTTTTCGCGATGCAATTTTTTTGCAATTTTAACATCGTTAAGGAATTTAATCCTGTCGTTTTGCTCAAGTACATAGTCAATAATTACTTTCTCAATTGCAGGAAATACATCGTAAGCATACATGCATTCACCTTCCTGAGTTTCGCTTTGTTCCAGCAAAATTTGAATGGCACGGCCAAGATTACGGTGACCAAGCCCCTTTTGACCAAAACGGCGGGTTATGTCGGGGTCGGAGTTAAGCTCATTAACAACTTCGGCTAATGTGCGCATACTCTTTTCGCCGGCCACTTCGCCTGCAGCAAGCTTCATCATTTCAATGGGATTAAGCTTTTCGTTGGCGGGCATACGGGTGAGAATAAATGCCGTTGATATGGCCTGATTCAGATTAGGGTCAATATGAAGTTTTTTGCCAACGAAATTCGTTTTTTCAATATTACCCAATGAATATGAAGTCAATAGCTTTTGCAGATGCAGATTGGTATTGTGCGACATATAGGTCAGGCGGCAGCGGTCTATTATAGGCGCCTGTTCTTTTTCTTCCTGAAAATGAGCAAATTCGGCATTATTAGAAGTAGCAACAATCAATGTGTCGAGCGGCCATTTAAAGCCTTCTATTTCGATTGAACGATTTTGAATTACGCCCAGATAAACCTGAACCAAATCTCGCTTGTTTTTAAAAATTTCATCGGCAAAATGGATTCCGCCACCGGCAACACGCGCCAAAGCGCCGCGTCTTAAATCAAAACGATACGGATTATCGGCATCAGCTAGATGCAATAAGCGGCTAATGCTCTCATCACCAAGTAAATCAACCGAGCTGGATGTAATTTTATCTTTAGCGGCATATTTTCCCGTAAGTGTTCCGCGCGATTCGCTTACTGGAACAGCCACAACATCAATATGCTGCAAAACTTTGTCGATATCGCCGTCAAAATGCTCCTTCATCTGATTGAAAATAAAATAACTACAAGCTCCCAAAGGACGATAGGACTTGAAAAGCTTTTCAATCTGAGAGTCGGTATATCCCAGTTTAGAAATAAAGTTTTTGCTGTCATCCTTGTCTTCAAATAGATTCATTGCCAGTACCATAGGGTCTTCGTAGGTCTGGCTTTCAATACGGTCTATCTTGCCATAACGCCCGATTAAATCAACATCGTTAAATCTAAAGGTATAGCGCATATTTTCGGGCATGGATATAAATTCCCTGTATTTTGCGCTTAAAAAATCGACAAAAAAGGTTTTTCCGTTGCCGGGCTCACCGATGAGCACAAAGGCCATTTCGGCTGAGCTTCCGCCTTCGGCAGCATCTTTTACAAAGGAAACAAAGCTGTTTATTTCATCATACATCCCTACAATATGCTTTTTTCCGCTGCGGAAAAGTTTAAAATCATAAGTCGGCCGACCATTAATAGTAACCTTTTCAACCATGTTGTTACCCTCTAAAATCATTCGGGAAACCGATTGAAAAACATTTTCAAACTTTCTTTCTCCTGAAACCACTTTACTGATATGGGCTTGAAGCGATGCCGGACGTAAAGTCGAAATATTAGCGCTTGTCTTTTTTGCCATAATTATGTATTTTATGAATTTTGACCACAAGATAAGGAAAATATTACTACTATTTCAAGATTTTATTAAATAAAAAGCATTAAACAAGTTTTAATCTGTCGTTTATTCATATGCCAATTCATCAAAAATTATGATCACAATTTCAAAATAATTGCAACATCAAGAAAATTTGGGTATCAATAGGTTTACAACAAAAGCCTTGCAATAACTACAATATTCTATGTGTCAACGTCTTTGATATATGTCATGTATTTTTTGCTTCGGTATATTTATAATTAAATTTGTATTAAATTTTTATTTTTAAATCATAATAATATTATATTTGTCGACGTGAAACTTAATTTATCATATTGAAAAGGGTAATTGTCATATTACTAGCACTATACACTTGCTTAACAGCCATTTCGCAATCAAATCTGTCAAATATTGACAGCCTTGAGCAACTAATGGAATTAAAAACCGACACGGCGAAAGTAAATCTAATGCTATTAATTGGTAATCAGTATCAATTTGTTGACACAAAGGTTTCAGAATTTTATTATCAAAGAGCATTAAAATTAAGCGACAGCTTAAGTTACACCGAAGGTAAAGCTAAGTCTCTCAGAAACTTAGCTGAATTAAAATTAAGTACAAGTGACTACACTAAAAGTTATTCATATTTTAATGAAGCATTAAAAGTTTTTAAAAGTATCGATAATATTGAAGGTATTGCCTCGTGTTATTTAAATTTATCAATAATAAACAATCGCGTTGCAAATTATCCAAGTGCATTAGAACAAGCTTCGAATGCTTTAATTCTTTTTCGCCAGATAAACAATTTTGAAGGGATGGGCTTGTCTTACAACAATTTGGGTAATATTTATGACGATATGGGCAATTTCAAGCAATCCCTGCATTATTATGAAAAAGCACTGGAAATATACAGTAATACTAAAAATAAATCGGGACTAGCACGTGTTTATATAAATATTTCAATTATTTATAACAAGACAAATAAATATAACGATGCCGGAAATTTGCTGGAAAAAGCTATTGATATAGCAAAAGAAATCAATGACAATAGAGTAATCGCAATAGCTTATGGGAATTTAGGATTAATGTTTGAAAACTCCGGTCAAATAAACAGGGCTCTTGAATATTACGAAAAATCGCTTGAAATAAAGAATAATTTGGGAGACAGGCATAGCATTATGATATCTAATATGAATATTGCTAATGCTTACTTGAAACTAAACCGTACAGATTTGGCATTAAAGCATATTAATTTTGCCACGGGAATAGGGCTGGAACTTGGAGCCAAGCGTGAATTAATGGATGCTTATGAGATTCAGGCTAAAATTTTTGAAAAAAGAGCTGATTACAAAAATGCATTTTATGCATTAAACAATAAAATGTTACTAAATGATTCTGTTTTTGGCAATAAGCAAATACGTTATTTAATTAATGCTGACCTTAAGAATGAAATAAGGCAACTTGAAAATGAAAACCAAATACTTCGTCAACAAAGTATTATCGATCAACTGAAAATAGAAAATAATCGCTTTACAAGGTATTATTTAGCTATTGGTCTGATATTCGCTCTTGTGTTAATTGGCTTACTAGTTTATCAGTCTAACGAACGCAGAAACAATGCCCGAAAACTTGATGACGTAAACAAGACATTACTTAAAACCAATAAACAATTAAAACGCAGCGAAGCAGCCCTTGTTGAATCCAATCAGGCAAAAGATAAGTTTTTCTCTATCATATCTCACGATTTGCGTAATCCTTTGGCAAGCATGGTAAGTTTTGTCAGAATTATGAAACGGGATTATTCAACTCTTGATAAAAATGAACAAGATGCTTTGATTGACGAATTTGAAAAGATAGTAAACCGCACGGGTAATCTGCTTGAAAATTTACTTATGTGGTCCCGTTCGCAAACCGGAAGGCTTAACATAACACCCGAAAAATTTAATGCTTCTAATATTTTAAAAGAAAATGCCGAATTTCATGAAACAATGCTTGCAGCTAAGGAAATTAAAATTTTATTGTCGGCCGAAAATGAAACCAGCGAGGTGTTTGCCGATAAAAACATGATTAATACAGTGTTAAGAAATTTAATTTCAAATGCTATTAAATTTACTCAGCCCGGAGGTAAAATTGAAATTGGTTTTAACTTGTCAGGAAAGTTCTGTATCTTTTTTGTTAAAGATAATGGAATTGGTATAGAAGCCGATAAATTGGCAAATCTGTTTTCGCTTGGCGAAGTTAACGTACGCACCGGAACCGCTAACGAAAAAGGCAGCGGTTTAGGGCTGGTATTATGTAAGGAATTTGTTGAGAAAAACGGAGGTCAGATTTGGCCCGAAAGCAAAGTTAATGAAGGAACAAGCTTTTATTTTTCAGTTCCGCTTTCATCCTGATCCACTTTTATTTCTTTTTGTATGAAATATAGTGAATAAGTGCCAATAAAGGCAAATGTAAAAATCATATCCGGCAAATCGGTGAAAAATACCACTATGGGTATTTGGTTCCACATGAAATATGGTATTATCAATAGAATTATTTGAGCTATTGAATATTTAAAAAATCCCGCTCTGCGGTATCTGAACATTTGTAGTGCACCTATAAAAGACACTCCGTATAATAACATCTTAACATAAGGATATAATAAAATTGATTCTTTTGTTAGAGAATATATGGAAGCATAGCCGGGTATTCGTGCAAAAATTTTTATCAGCTCAATATTTATTACACTAATAAGACCTATTATAACGCCTAATAAACCGCCACACATCGACAAAATAGTCAATCCGGATAAAATTACCGGTGTTTTTCGCTTTTTCATTTAAATCATTTTTCGAGGTATCAAAATTATTATTTCTTTTTGAATTTAATAACATAGCTTTTATTTAGTCCCTAAAAATCATAATGAAACTCGAAATATTTTTATTGCATACTGATATTATGATATTAAGCATTTTTCAACTATAGCATTTGTTCAATATGATTAATTTTATAATTAAAAATATTATGAGAAAATTATTTAGCACCTCATCGCTTTTAAGCAATGACATTTTAAGCCTTTTCCCAAGATTAATACTTGCACTTGTTTTTATTTTTCACGGCGGGCAAAAAATGTTTGGCTGGTTTAGCGGACACGGCATTGAAGCAACGGCTCAATTTATGAATGCTAATTTGCATATCCCTGTATTTATGGGATATATTGCGGCAATATCCGAATTTTTCGGTGCCGTTTTTATCTTATTTGGATTATTTTCGCGCCTTAGTGCCTTAGCCTTGGGCTTTACAATGATTATGGCTATAATTACCGTTCATTCAAACGCTTTCCTAATGTCTGAAGGCGGCATGGAATATCCGTTAACATTGTTATTTATGGCTATTATTTCTTTTATTGCAGGTCCCGGTAAAATCAGCCTCGACTCTGTCATTTTTAAAAAATGCTCATCAAAAGAATAGATTTTTATAAAATAAGGTTATATAGTTATGTTTTTAATTTCAAACTTTTTTGAAATCTTGTTTGAAAATTGCAAATAATATCTATCTTTGCAGTCGCAAACGGTGAAATTAGCTCAGTTGGTTAGAGCATCAGATTGTGGTTCTGAGGGTCGTGGGTTCGAATCCCATATTTCACCCCGGTTTTAAAAGCCCACATTATTTGCGGGCTTTTTTTTATGACTTTTTGTTTTTCTTTTGCTTTTCTCTTCTTCTTTTTAATAATTGCTTTTGGCCATCAAGAAAATCCTGAAATTCCTTTTCTTTTGACAATTCAATGCTTTTAAGCCACTTTTTACGCTTAATAAAAGGCGACCGACGCTGGGCTTTGTTTATTAAAACTATTGCAAAAATAAGTCCCGTGAAAACAAATCCAAAAGAGATGTATTGATATTCTGCCGGCATCCACCATGCCAAAAGGAAAAAATCATAAAATCCATGTCCAAGAACAGCTAAAATTAAACCTAAAACAACCAGCATGGTTCTTTTATGCATGTAGGTAAACTTTGCTCTGCCCATATAATAGCCCATAAATACCGCAAAAATAAAATGGGCAGGAACAGCAGTGAAAGACCTGACCACAGCAGTAACAAAAACATTCTGCGAACCCAATATGTAAAAAATAGATTCGGTAAAGGCAAAGCCAAGCGAAAGCATAACAGCATAAACTATCCCGCTGATGGGCTCAGAAAAAAAGCGCTTTCGGTAAAACAAAATTCTCAGTAAAACAAACTTGCATACTTCTTCGGTTAACGCTACTACAATAAAGGCATTGATAAACAACGAAGTAATATTATTGCCGATACCAAGCCCAATTTTTCTTTCCAAAAAATATTCTATTGCAACTGCCGGTAAAATTGAAGCGGCTCCAACGATAAAAGCAACAATCATCCATATTAAAGGTTCTCTGTTGTATTTATCCTTTAAGTAAATAAATAAACCAAATGCCAAAATAGGAGCTAATGCAAGAGATGCTATAAGCATAAAACTATTTTTACTATTTTTACACAAAAATAGACCCAAATTTATTATGAATAACGTTTACAGCGAAAAATTAAATTTGCAGGAAGCAGCAAAACGCGGAATAACATCTTGGCCGATATGGGAAAAAGAACCATCAAGATTTCCTGCAACTTACGACAGCAAAGAAGAATGCTATATTCTGGAAGGTGAATTTACCGTTGAAATAGGTAATGCCAAATTAGATTTTGAGCCCGGAGATTTTGTTGTTTTTCCCGAAGGACTTGAGTGCATCTGGAATATTAAAAAGAAAGTAAGAAAACACTATAACTTCCCAAAATAATGAAACAATTTCATGCCGGAGATAAGGTTCGGTTTTTGTCATCTAAGGAAAGTGGCATTGTAACATCAATAAAAAATGGTTTTGTTTATGTGATGATCGAAGATGGGTTTGAAATTCCTGTTGAGCCCTCCGATTTGGTTTTAATAGACCTTAAAGAAGGCAAAAGAAATCCATTTATTAAAAAAAATGAATTTTCAAATCTGGAAAGTACGATACGAACCGAAACATCATCAAACAAAACTCTTGCTGAAACTAATGATGGTTCAGGCAAAAACAACAGCATTACCCCCGACGGTTCTAAACACAAAAATCAAAACCAGAAAAATGCTGAGGCATTAATTAATGGGATCTATCTGGCTTTTGTTCCCGAAAACCAAAACACTCTTATTTCCGGCGACATGGAAATTTATCTTATAAATTACAGTCGCTGGCAGGTAGCATTTCACATTCTTAAATCTCATTCCAGCAAAGGATTTGAAAGTATTTCAAGCGGCTTTATCGAAAAAGGAGATGCAGTTTTAATTGATTCTGTTTCGGAATATACCCTGAAGGAAATGGCTCATTTGCGGCTGCAAATAATGTGTTTCGACATCAGGCAAGGGCAACTTTTTGATTCCGAAATTGTTGATATTGAGATTAAAACGTCTAAATTTATAAAAGAAGACATTTATTTGCAAAATCCGTTTTTCGATGAATTGGCTCATATAATATTTGTACATGATTTAACGCATCCTCCTTTGTCTTCTTTAAAAAAAACGCCAATACAGGAAAAGAACAGCAATAAAACTGCGTCAATTATTGAACGTTTTATGACAGACAATTCAACGGCAGAAATAGATTTGCATGTTGAAAAATTAAGAAGCGACTACAAAAGTTTACATAAAAGCGAAATTTTACCCTTGCAAATTTCATTTTTCAGGCAATGTTTAGATGCCGCTATTACCAAACAGATAAAAAAAGTTGTTTTTATTCATGGTGTTGGCGCCGGTTTATTGAAAAAAGAGATTAATGATATATTGAAAAGTTATTCAAATTTGGAATTCGAAGATGCAAGTATCTTAAAATACGGTATTGGTGCAACCGAAGTTAGGTTTATTTAACAAATATCATTCAATTATTAAAATAATTTTTTTATAAAAACCTAACAAAGTGTAAATTAACACAAACACCTGATTAAAAATTATGTTTATTTCACTTTTTGTATGTAATTTCGGGCTTTGAAAATTTGATTGATTATGTGGAACCGTATTGTGAATTACATCCTGAGGAACAGAACTCTTAATCTGATTATTATTGGGCTACTCACTCTGTTTATGGGATATCAGGCTCTAAAAGTTAAAATGTCCTATGAATATGCTCAGATGCTGCCAATGTCGGACAGCACAAGTATTATATATCAGAATTTTAAAAAACAATTTGAAGAAGACGGCAGTGTATTGTTTATAGGAATTAAAGACAAGAAACTCGAAAAACTGGATATATTTAACGATTGGTGCAAATTGTCTAAAAATTTAAAAACGATTAAAGGAGTTGGTGAGGTAATGTCCATCGCCAATTGTTTAAATCTGCAAAAAGATACTACAACAAAAAAATTTAAAATTGTAAAGCTGTTTGAAGCCCCACCTGCGTCACAAGCAGAGTTGGATAGTATATTAGAAAAAGCATATTCTTTGCCGTTTTACAACGAACTTCTTTTTGACAAGAGCAATGGCACAAACGTAATGATGGTCTATATCGATAAAAAAGTACTCAACAGCAAAGAAAGAGATAATGTTTTATTGGATATAAAAAAACCAATTGAAGAGTTTGGTGCCAAAAATGATATCGAAGTTCATTTTTCGGGGATGCCATATATCAGGACATCAATTACACAACTGGTACAAAAAGAGCTTCAGATTTTCATGATTTTAGCATTAATAGTGGCTTCCGCAATTCTTTTAATTTTCTTCAGGTCTTTAAGGGCTTTAGTTTTTTCGCTTACAACTGTACTCATAGGTGTTATCTGGGCAATGGGCACTATGGTGTTGCTGGGTTTTAACATAACTATTTTGTCGGGAATTATTCCTCCAATATTGATTATAATAGGTATAGAAAACTGTATATATCTCATTACAAAATATCATTATGAATTTGCTTTACACGGCAATCAGGCAAAATCTCTGGCCAGGGTGGTTCAGCGCGTTGGACTTGCAACATTTTTGACAAATGCCACCACAGCCGTGGGTTTTGGTTCTTTTATTGTTACTTCAAATCCTATAATGGTTGAATTTGGCATTATTGCGGGTGTTAGTATTTTATTAATATTTGCTTTCACTTTAATAATCATTCCAACCATGTATAGCATGTTCCCCGCCCCGAAAGGAAGGCATATCAAACATCTTGATTTCACATGGCTTAATGGGGTAATACGTTTTATCACCAATGCTATTCAATACAGAAGAAATATAATTCTTGTTTTAGTAATTATAATCATAGCAGGCGGAGGATTTGGCGTTACCCTTATTAAAAACAGAGGCAGCGTGGTTGACGATATCCCCAAAGGCGATAAACTTTATACCGACTTGTTGTTTTTCGAAAACAATATGGGCGGAGTTTTACCACTTGAGGTTACCATAGACACAAAAAAGAAAAAAGGCATATTTAATTTAAATACTTTAAGGAAAATTGATTCATTTCAAAATGAACTTAAAGAAATTTCGGCAATTTCCAAACCTCTTTCGGTAGTCGAAATAGTGAAATTTGCAAAACAGGCATTTTTTAATGGCAGGCCTGACATGTACAGTTTGCCAAATGATAATGAAAAAGCATTTATTTTAAGCTACTTGCCCAATCTGGATTCAAAAAGCGAAAGCAAAAACAATAATATTCTAACTAATTTTATTGATACTAATTATCAGATAGCCCGCATTAGTTTGAGATTAAAAAATGTTTACACCCCTGAAATAAAAACCATTAAAGATAGTTTAGAAACCAAGCTTGCAAGAATTTTCCCTGCCGAAAATTTCAAAACCACTGTTACGGGTTCGGCTGTTGTTTTTCAGAAAGGTAGCGACTTTTTGGTCAGAAACCTGTATGGCAGCCTGGCGTTGGCTATTCTTGTTATAGCAATACTTATTTACATTTTATTTAGCAATGTAAAAATGGTGATAATAGCAATGGCTACTAATATGATTCCCTTGTTGGTTATCGCAGGACTTATGGGTTTTTTGGGCATTGATCTTAAACCATCAACCATTATAATTTACAGTATAGCATTGGGTATATCTGTTGATGCGGCAATTCAATTTCTTTCAAGGTACAGATATCAGCTGAAATCGTCCGAATGGAACATAAAATCAAGCGTGTTAAACGCCCTGAAAGAAACAGCCAGCGGAATGATATTTTCGGGTATCGTTTTAGTTTTGGGTTTTGGAGTATTTATCTTTTCTCATTTTGGCGGAACGGCCAGTCTGGGGTATTTGATAGGATTCACTTTGCTAATAGCTTTATTTAGCAACCTGTTTGTATTGCCGTCTCTTATATTATATATGGAAAAATTTGTAAAAAATAAGGAAGCAGGGAAACCTCTTTTCGATATGGAAGAAAATGATGACCCTGTATTACCACCACTTAATGAATAATAATTTTAATTTATGAAAGGTATTATCCTTGCCGGTGGTTCCGGCACCAGACTTTACCCGATAACAATGGCCATGAGCAAACAGCTTATGCCTATTTATGACAAGCCTATGATATATTATCCCTTGTCGGTTCTTATGATGGCCGGAATTAGAGATATACTTATTATATCAACTCCGCATGATTTACCCCACTTTGTCAATTTACTCGGAGATGGCTCCCGTATTGGCTGCAATTTTAGCTACGTTGAACAAAAAGTTCCAAACGGACTGGCTCAGGCATTTGTCCTTGGTGAACAATTCGTAGGGAATGATGATGTTTCATTAATTTTAGGAGATAATATTTTTTATTCATCGGGATTGCACAACAAATTAAGAAAAATGAATAAGCCCGACGGTGGAATTGTTTTTGCTTATCATGTCAGCGACCCTGAACGCTACGGTGTTGTTGAATTTGATAAAGATATGAAAGCCATAAGCATTGAAGAAAAACCATCCAAGCCAAAATCGAATTATGCAGTACCCGGACTGTATTTTTATGATAACAGTGTTGTGGGGATTGCAAAAAATTTAAAGCCCAGTGCAAGAGGCGAATATGAAATTACCGATGTAAACAAGCATTTTCTTAATTTAGGCAAACTCAGTGTGGAAATACTTAGTCGTGGCACAGCATGGCTTGATACAGGAACATTTTCCTCTATGCTGCAAGCAAGTCAGTTTGTTGAAGTTATCGAAAGCCGTCAAGGACTTAAAATTGGTTGTATTGAAGAAATAGCTTATAACGAAGGGTTTATTGATATAAACAAACTGGAGCAAATAGCACAGCCATTGCTTAAGAGTGGCTACGGACAATATTTATTATCTTTAATTAACAAGTAATGATTTCTGTTTTATTAACCGGAGGAGCCGGATTTATTGGCAGCAGTTTAGCCGAAAAGCTTTTGAAAAACCCAGATATTTTCCTGGTTATTGTTGATGACCTTTCTACAGGCTCATTCGAAAAATTACCAACACAGCACAAAAACAGATACAAATTCATCAAAGCCGATGTAAATTATTATCGTGATATTTCTGAGGTTTTTCATGCTTTCAGATTCGACTACGTTTTTCACTATTCAGCTACGGTTGGCGTTAAACGAACTCTCGAAAACCCTGTAAGCGTTTTACAAGATCTTAAAAGTATTGAAAACATACTGAATTTAAGTAAAAACTCTACTGTAAGGCGCGTATTTTTTAGCTCCAGTTCCGAGGTATATGGCGAACCTGTGGAATTTCCGCAAAACGAAAACACAACACCGCTAAACTCCAAACTTCCTTATGCTATTGTTAAAAACGCTTCGGAAGCTTTCCTTAAATCATATCATGCGGAATTTGGACTACCCTACACTATTTTTAGATTTTTCAACACCTATGGCCCCAAGCAGAGTAAGGATTTCGTAATAAGTCGTTTTATTGACTTGGCTTTAAAAAACAGACCATTGACTATTTTTGGTGACGGAAAACAAACAAGAACATTTTGCTATATTCAGGACAATGTTGATGCAACATATAATTGCTTTAATCAAATTGTAAATAACCCTGATATGCCAAGCGATATTTACAATATTGGCAATGATAACGAAACTTATATTATTGACGTAGCCAAAACAATAATAAAAATTACAGGTTCAGGTTCTGAGCTTAAGTATTTGCCACCTCTTAAAGAAGGCGATATGAGGCGCAGACTGCCCGATATTGGCAAAATGAAAAAATTATTAAACAGACACTTGCTTCCACTTGAAGACGGAATTAAAAATATATTAAATGATACACGATTCATTATTTAATCATATATATGAAAAAAACTTTACAATTTTATCAGGATATATTTATCAAAAGGTTTGAAAGTATCAATTTTATTAAATCCCCCGAAGAATTATACCAACCTATTGATTATGCACTGAAAGCAGGCGGAAAAAGATTGCGCCCTGTGCTTACTTTAATGATTTGCGACTTCTACGGAAACAATATGGAAGATGCAATTAATCCTGCAATCGCTATTGAGACATTTCATAATTTCACTTTAGTACACGACGATATAATGGATGATGCACCCATCAGAAGAGGAAGACCGACCGTTTACAGTAAATACGGTACTAATATCGGCATTCTTTCGGGTGATACAATGTTTACCAAAGCTTATGAATTTGTAACCCTTACCCGCGAAGATAAGCTGCCGGCAGTATTAAAAGTTTTTACAAAAACAGCCATGGAAGTGTGCGAAGGGCAACAACTGGACATGAATTTTGAAAAGATGACAGAAGTTTCAATGGCTGAATACATGCATATGATTCTGCTTAAAACCGCCGTTTTAATGGGTGCCTGCATGAAGATAGGAGCAATTTTGGGCAATGCAACACAAGAAGAATGTGATGCTATTTATCAATTTGGCGAGCATACGGGTATGGTTTTTCAGCTTCAGGATGATCTTCTTGATACTTTTGGAGATGAACAAACCTTTGGCAAACGTATTGGCGGCGATATTATCGACAGTAAAAAGACGTATCTGTATGTTAATACAATGTCTAAATTATCAGATGCCGAACGCATGGAGTTTCAAAAACTATACAATAATAAAACCATAGCAGAGACCGAAAAAATTAATAAGGTTAAAGAAGTATTTATTAATTCAAATGTTATCAGCGACTGCAAATCCGAAATGCATAAACACCATGAATTAGCCATGGCTGCCTTAAATAAATCCAACCTAAACGCAGAGCAAAAAGCTGTACTTCAGGAATTTGCCGAATCAATGCTGGTTAGGGGTTTCTAATTATGGTAAACGAAAAATTATTAATTGTCTTTTAGCTAACTTTGTTGCTCAAAAATAAAACTATGGTACGAGTACGTTTTGCGCCAAGTCCTACAGGCCCATTGCATATAGGCGGAGTTAGGACCGCTTTGTATAATTACTTTTTTGCGAAAAAAAACAATGGCAAATTAATTCTACGAATCGAAGATACAGATCAAACCCGTTTTGTTGAAGGGGCAGAAAAATATATTATTGACAGCTTAACGTGGTGTGGAATTAATTTTGACGAAGGTCCCCATATAGGAGGCAATTTTGGCCCATATCGTCAAAGCGAACGTAAGCATATTTACCATAAATATGCTATTCAGCTTATAAATGACGGCTATGCCTATTACGCATTTGACACCGCCGAAGAATTAGATGCACTTCGCAAAGAATATGAAGCCCGAAAAGCTACTTTTCAATACGATTGCAATACCCGCAATACACTGCGGAATTCGCTTACAATGCCGCAAGGCGAAGTTGAGAGTTTGTTAAAAAGCGGAATACCATTTACTATAAGACTAAAAGTGCCCGAAAACAGTATTATCGAATTTGATGATTTAATTCGCGGGCATGTGAGCGTGAAAAGCGAGAACATAGACGATAAGGTTTTATTCAAAAGCGATGGAATGCCAACATACCATTTGGCAAACATAGTTGATGATCATTTGATGGAGGTAACACATGTAATCCGTGGAGAAGAATGGCTTCCTTCTGCACCATTACATGTATTGCTATACCGCTTTTTAGGATGGGAACGTCCTGCGTTTGCACATCTGCCGCTTTTGCTCAAGCCTGATGGAAATGGCAAGTTAAGCAAGCGGGATGGGGATCGTTTAGGCTTCCCTGTTTTTCCAATGCAATGGACTGACCCAAAAACCGGAGAAAAAAGCTCCGGATATAAAGAAAGCGGGTATTTTCCCGATGCGTTTATAAATATGCTGGCTCTATTGGGCTGGAATCCGGGAGACGAAAGAGAAATTATGGATAAACAGGAAATGAGTGTTTCGTTTTCCCTTGACCATGTTAGTAAAAGCGGAGCTAAATTTGATCCCGTTAAAGCTAAATGGTTCAATCATCAATATCTTGTAAAAGCTGATATTAATGATATTTTGGAAGAATTAAAGCCCTTGCTGAAACAGCAAAACTTTCCTATACCTGATGACGAAAAATTAAAATCCATAATTGCTTTAATCCGCTACAGAGCAGATTTTATAAAAGATTTACCCGATGTAGGAAATTATTTTTTTGTTGCACCAAAAACTTATAACCAGTCGGATGTAAAAAAACACAGCACTCCTGATTCTGTTGCATGGCTTAACAGTCTTTTAAATAATATCGACAAAGCTGAATGGACATCACAGTCTATTGATACTGCATTATCAGCATTTATTAAAGAAAATGCATTGCCCGCAGGCAAAATATATAATATTTTACGCATCGCCATGGTGGGAGCCAGTTCAGGACCACATTTAGCCGATATTTTGTTTTTGCTTGGCAAGGAAGAAAGCATTAACCGTATAAAAGCCATTATAAAATTTTTATGCTGAAAGTCTCAATTTTTAACTTCATGTTGAATCTTTCACTTAATCATAAAATCATTAATTTTGCCTAAAATATAAAGCCATGCCAATATTAGGTACGCTTATTAAAAGAGCAATTGAGCTCAAAAACATAATACCTGTTGAAAAAAACAAGCCTTCGGCTATAACACAACAGAAAAAAGTACTCAAAAAATTAATCCGAAAAGCCCAGCTAACAGCTTTTGGAGAAAAATATGGTTTTGCCGACATTATTAAAAGTTCAGACGTTATCAGTGTATTTCAACAAACAGTTCCAATTCACGATTATAATAAAATGCACAACGACTGGTGGTATCGTACTTTGTCAGGCGAAGCCTATGTAAGCTGGCCGGGTCGGGTAAAATATTTCGCACTCAGTTCGGGTACCAGCGAAGCAACCAGCAAATATATTCCAGTTACTCCCGAAATGCTTAGAGCCATAAAAAAAACAAGCATTCGCACATTGGTTGCCTCAGCCAAATACGATATTCCCACAGATTTCTTTAAACGTGGTATTTTAATGCTTGGAGGCAGTACACATTTGCATTATAATGGTACTTATTACGAGGGCGATTTATCCGGTATCACAACAGGCAATATTCCTTTTTGGTTTCAGCATTTTTACAAACCCGGGAAACGCATAAGCCGTGAGCGTGATTGGGAAACAAAAATCGAAGAAATCGTACGCAAGGCTCCGGAATGGGATATAGGAGCAATAGTGGGCGTTCCTGCCTGGTTTCAGATATTATTGAATAAGATTATTGACAGATATAATCTTAATAATATTCATGAAATGTGGCCAAACCTCTCGGTGTTTACTCATGGTGGTGTAAGCTTTGCACCTTATGCAAAAAGTTTTGAAAAATTATTGGGTAAACCTTTGGTTTATATTGAAACGTATTTGGCTTCGGAAGGTTATATAGCCTATCAGGATGACCCAAAAAGCGAATCTATGGCTTTGGTTCTTGATAATGGGTTGTTTTTTGAATTTGTTCCTTTCAATGATAATAATTTTGATAACGAAGGCAATATTAACCAAAATGCCGGCGCATTAACTATAGATCAGGTAGAAGAAGGAAAAGAATATGCCTTATTAATAAGTTCGGTTGCAGGAGCATGGAGATATTTACTTGGAGATGTGGTTAAATTCACAAATTTAGAAAGAGCTCAAATACAGATTGTTGGCCGCACAAAACACTATTTAAGCATTTGTGGTGAGCATTTGTCGCAAGACAACATGAACAGGGCAATAGAAATGCTTGAACAAAGTCATAATATATCAATACCTGAATTTACCGTCGCAGGTTTGAATTACGAAAATATGTTTCAACATAAGTGGTGGCTGGGAACCAACGATGATATTGATGCTAAGCTTGCAGCAAAAGTTATAGATGAGAACTTAAAACAACTAAACGATGATTACAGAGTAGAGCGCATTGCTGCCATACGTAATGTAGAAGCCGAAATTTTGCCACTTGATGTTTTTTATGATTATATGAAGTCCAAAGGTAAAATTGGTGCACAAGTAAAGTTCCCGAGGGTTATGAAAAAACATTTACCTGACTGGCTTGAATTTTTAAAAACCATAAATAAGTAATTAATGACAGGAATGCCGGGCATATTTTTTGAAGGAGTTTTACTTGGTCTTGTATTAAGTATAACCCTTGGCCCTGCATTTTTCACAATTATTCAAACATCAATAGACCGTGGATTCAGGTCTGCATTTCTGATTGCCGTTGGAGTAATTACCAGTGATTTATTCATAATTTCCATTTCATTTTTTGGGTTATCTGCTGTTATCGAAACAGGCAAAAACCAAACTTATGCCGGAATTATCGGAGGGGTTATACTTATAATGTATGGTGTTTTTACATTTTTTAAAAAACCGGAGATTTTAAAACGACGATCATCTCTTTCGCCAAGACCTTCTAAAGATGTTAATGCTATTACTTTTTTAGCAAAAGGTTTTTTCCTTAATCTCCTGAATCCTTTTATTATTATTTTTTGGCTGACAATTTTAGGTTATATCTCGCAAATGGCACAATACGGCAAGTTGGAAGAAACTACCATCGTTTTTCTTTCCGGGACCTTGCTCACCGTTTTTTCAATGGATGTGTTAAAAAGCTTCATCGGTTTTAAAATTAAAAAATATCTAAAACCCCGGATTCAACTTTTAATTAACAGAATAGTTGGTATATCTTTAGTAGTTTTTGGTCTTGTGTTAATTATTCGTTTACTTATTTAAACAAGTATTTTTATATTTGTATATCAACCAAAAAATATATTATGAAAATATTCCCGAAAATTAACAGACTGTTTTTATTGATATTATCAGCATTATATTTTACTTTAATATCATCCTCGTGTAAACATAGATACGAAACCAAGTACGGTCCGCCACATGGTTATCAGAGTCAATCCAATTTCGATACAAATAATTCCTCAAGAAACGACGATGGAGCTCTTCCCATAGCAAAATATGTTCCACCACCAACACAAAAAGATAGCTAATTGTTAAATTCTTCTGTAAGTACTACAGATTTGATTTTGTATTTATTTAGTATTACTTGTTTATTTTTAATTGACGCATTTATTAATTTTGGTTTCTTTATAACCATTTGTTAATGCTATTAGCAATTTGCAAAATTGTTTTCGCTAACATAAAACATGGCCTGATTTTTATTATATTTGCATAAAGACATAAAATATGAAAAATATAAAATTATTTTATCGCTTGTTTTTATTGATTTCATCAGCATCTATTTTAATGCTGCTTAATTCGTCTTGCCGACTTTTCGCACCTAAAACTAAATATGGGCCTCCTTCGGATTATTATCAAAACAAACCTCTTACAAAATACGGTGCGCCTGTTGATTCCAGTCAATTTTTTCAAACAAAATATGGCGTTCCAATAAATTACGACGAATAAATATTATTTTCTTCCAAAATCGGCAGGAATTTCACCCCATGTATTTGTATCCCATTTTCTAACTTCATTATAATTGGGATTTTCTTTTAGCCATTTTTCAGCACGGAATATCAATTGAAATAACTTTTTGTTTTCAGAATCCTGTTGTAACTTGCTGTTAACCTTTCCTTGTTTTATCCAATTAATTGCAATTGCTGAATCGGAGTATAACGGAAAAGGCAAATTATTTTTCTTTAGCCATGACAGGCCATGCACAATGGCTAAGAATTCGCCAATATTATTGGTTGCATTTTAAAGGGCCTTCTTTAAAAATCAATTGCTTATCCTGACACCAGACTCCCTGATATTCCATTATGCCCGGATTTCCGCTACAGGCAGCATCAACGCAAATGCAAATTTCCTGTGGTATTGATGCCAAATTGATCGTTTTATTTTTTGACTGAATAAAATTTTCAAAACCTTGGGAATATGCCTCTTTGGCTTCTTCAATAGTTGAAAATCCTTTATACTTTGCACCCGCAAAACCAAATATCTGCTCCTTGCACTCATCCCAGCTATTGTAAATTCCGGGATTATACCCTAACCAAACAACATAAAAATTATTTTTTTTCTTTGTCATTTAGTCTGCCATATTTAGTACTGGAATTTATCGATCCCTTATAAGACTCAAAACAAAGTAACCGACTGTCTATCATGCCGTTTAACAATGGTATTTTAATCTTTGATTTCAATCCAATACTCTTCCATAAATCTTCATTTCCAACAAGCATCCAAATACTATAACCATTCAATTGGTTTTTTATGGTATCGCCAATTTTTTTATAATATTTTTTGCTGTTTTCAATTGGCAAACGTGCATCATACGGCGGATTAAAAACTATATGGGCAGGTGCGTCAAGAGTAATGTCGAAAAAATTCATCCTCTTCAACTCTATGTCTCTGTTCAATTTTGCTTTGCGAATATTAAAGGAGGCTGCCTTTAAAGATTCTTCGGATCTGTCGCAACCAATGATATTAAATTCAAATTCTTTAGTTTGCGATATTGCTTCTTTTTTAATTCGCTCAAACATGGCCGGCTTAAACGTTTGCCAATGCATAAATCCAAAGTCATTTCTATAATATCCTGCGGGAATATTATTGGCCATCATGGCAGCTTCAATCAGCAATGTTCCTGAGCCACACATGGGATCGATGAAATCGCAATCCATTTTCCAGCCGGAAAGACCAATAATGCCTGCTGCCAAAACCTCATTTAAAGGCGCAACATGATTTGCCACACGATATCCGCGTTTATGAAGGGACTTCCCTGAACTATCAACCGATATCACACATTCGTCTCTGTTGATGTAAACATTAATCAATAGGTCTGGATTATCTTTATTAACCGAAGGTCTAAGCCCAAAACGATTCCTGAAAAAATCTGCAACTCCGTCCTTTGTCAACAATTCAACAAAATGCGAATTGTTAAAAATGGGAGATGATGTAACTACCGCATCAACAGCTATAGTCTTGTCAGTTCCCACATAAGTGTCCCACTCAAATGATTTTATATTTTTTAAAAATTCGTCTTTGGTCTGAAAAGAAAATTGAAAAACTTCTACTAATAAACGTATCCCAAAACGAGATGTATAATTTAGCCGATACATCATTGCCTCATCTGCCTCAAAGGAGAATCCACGCTTTACTGTCGTAATTTTACTGCACCCTGCCTCGTTAAGTTCCTTTTCCAGTAATGGTTCAAGGCCGGCTAATGTTTTAAATGTGTATCTGTAATTAGATGTGGACATGTGTACTTCCTTGTGAAGTTAACTTATGTTTAAGATTAATAAAACAAAAATGCTGCTGCCAGACACATAAGTAGTGAGCTATCAATTATATTGCAATGAAGTAAACACCCCGTCAGTGATATATTTTTTTTGAGAATTATTTTTCACATTAACGGCATTGAATTCAAATGACCCTGATATGCGGCGGTTTGAGGTTTCAACATTAGATAATATCACGGAGCCATTTATCGCAGTATATAAGCTGTCAGTATTAGCAACAGTAGGGCTATATGACGCAGTGAAATTATATTGCATGGTTCCTAATGTATATGTCCCTGTTGTTTCTCCAAAAATAGTAATATCAAGTGCATCACCTTGAAAAGCACTGCCATTAATGGAAAATCCCCCTGCTTTATTCGTGGTTACGCGTGTTAAAGCTGTCCACTGAATACCATTTATTTTGCACGTAAGTTTAGCATTTTGATTTATCACGGTAGGTGTACCATCACCATCTTTTGAACATGACGCTGCAACAATGCATAATAACACAATAACAAAACACTTTTTCATGTCAATTGTTTTTGCAAAGGTAGCAGTTTTAACTTAAATTATTAAATAATAATTATACAAAGCTTGCTTAGAATTGCTTACTTTGAAAAGCTGCTGACAGATTTTAATTTCATAATTAAACAACACTATTGTTTGCCCCTGGAATCCGCTCCTCTATAACCTGCCCTATTATTTCCGTTATAACACGTTTCTGACCTTTGTCATCTGTCCAGTTGCGGTTGTTAAGTTTACCCGACACATATAAATATTGTCCCTTCCTTACAATATCTTCATACTTGGAGACTAAATCGCTCCACAAAATAATGCGGTGCCACATTGTGTTTTGAACAGTATCCCCAAGCAGATTAGTGTAGCGCTCGTTTGTTGCCAACGAAAAAAACAACATTTTTTTACCGGTTTTGGTTTCACGCACATCAGGGTCTTTACCTACCCTACCAATTAATTCAACTTTATTCATAATTCAAAATTTTAATGTTATGCAGCAAAGTTGAAAACAATTAGGCTGATTATTCGGTTAATAAACACTTATTGTCGTTTATAAACGACCTTAAATATTTGTAACCGGTTGTAATTGCTTGTTGTCGGGTGCCCGCTCTTTAATTGCAGATTACAAATATTGTATGAACTCAGAAATTTCCAATTAAAAACTAACTAAACCATAATTTACAACACCTTACCTCCCTCTTACAACAGAGCCTGTATTAGAAGTACTTGATCTTCTAAATATATCATTTTTATTCAAAGGGCGAATGTTTGCCCGCCAGTCAAAACCGGCTAGTTTGCGTTGTTCTTCGGGAAATTGGGCATTTGGATATATTGTGCCCTGAGGAAAATCAATCATGGTTATGGAACTTATTTCCCTGTCTTCAAAATACAAATCCATTGCTGAAGACATGGATTTATTAACTCCTGTTTTTGCTCCATTTTCATTTTCGATATAATATACAGCTTCGGCATTCCCGTTTACCAGCATACGATGCAGTTCATTATCTTGGAAAAATCCTTTCATTTTTGTGCCCTTAATTTGCTGAAAATCGAGTTCTCTGTACATTGAAATAATAAAAGCATTGTTCTCCAAAAACATTTCTTCAATTTGATTTCTGTTCACCAAAAACTGTATATAATCGGCAAATAGCTGCGTTGAGTCTGTCCAAAGGCAAGGTTTTTCATACATTCTCATTAATGAATCTTTTTCGCAGTAATAAAGAGAATCGCATACACCCTGCATATCGGTTTTAAAAAACCTAACCCCGTAATAAGCTGTAATTTGGCGCCCAAGCAAACTGTCTTTAGCAGTAAACAAGGTGTCTCCATGCAGAAAAAGAGAATCACCGGCTTCCCAAGTAATAAAAACAGCACTGTCAGTGGCTAAAACAGAACTATCACTTTCGTGAAACAACCCAAAATGCGCTTTTAATACAATATTTTCTAATGTGTCTCTGAAAAATATATTTTTATAAGCTTTTCCAATTCCGCTTTTTTTGTCGTAAAACAATGTATCGCCAATAAGTATTGATGAGCCGTTAATCATTTTTGCCCTGCCATACAATTCGGTTTGATCGGTTAAAGTGTTATACCATCCAAGCTGGCAGTATATATCGGTTGCACCGCTTCGGATATGGGTGTTGCCATAGAAATCAATTTTTTCGGTATTGGTATTATACATCAGGCTGTCTGATGTTAATTTGAAATTGTTTCCAGTTACTTCAACATCGTGTCTGAAAAAAAATTCTTTTGTGGCAGAATAGTAATAACCGTGTTTGCTAACTAAAGTGTTGTTCGGGTCTTCAATTTTAGCACCATCAAGATAATACCCCATTCCATTATTTATATCGTAGTAAAGCTTTTGAGTATGTAGAATTATCTTATTGTCTATCAATTCTACATTATTCTCCATTACTGCCATTTTTTCATTTCCGTCGTAATATAACTTATCGCCATAAATCTGGGTAGCATCAGACACTTTAACATGCACATTGCCGTATGCATCCATAGCATTTTTGTTAATATATAATAGTGCACTATCGCAATAGAGAAGTGAGTTTTCGTGTTGAAAAACCACATTGCCTTTAATCAATTGTATATCTGGATTTATGGGCCTGTTATATTCAAGAATATCAGCAGACTGCAACAGAATTTTCTTATTCTCCTGCGCTTGTAATGCTCTTGTGCTACCACAAACAAAATACAGAAAAATTATTAAAAATACAGTCCTAATCAAAGATCTTCTTCTTTTAAGAAATTACCTTTAATGTCAAACAACAACCTTTTGCGGTCGCGATAACCTTCTTTTTTCAGAAATACACTATATCTTAACTGATTTTCGTCAGTAATAATTATTCCATCAGTAAATGCCCAGCCTTTATAATTTGTAGTTATAAATTTTTGGGTTTGAGATGGCAATTCCTTTAATATAAAGCTTTGTCCATCAAGATTATTGTCGTCGTTCAATGATATGTCTTCATAATCCAAATATTCCTGAAAAGCTTCATGTCGCCTTTCTTTTTGTTCGCGCAAATATTCATCATTGCCATCAATATAATCAGCCAACACTTCTTTTTCCAAACGACCGCTGGTAGAAAAATAAATTTCATGATAAACCATGGGATCATTTATCCATGAATTACTATATAATTTAACCAGTGTGAACTTCTTTTTATTGGCATCAACAATGTTTTCTGCAGATTCCATTTCTAATGTAGGGTAATTATCGGATAAATAATTTTGTATCATTGGAAGTAGATTTTTAGGATTTAAAGCTGTAGATGTCATTATGTAATTTCCTTTTGAATCAAAATACATTTGATTATCGGTGCTGCGTGTAGGATTATAATATGATACAACATACTTCCCACCTATTGTATCCCATCTAACCTCCTCTGCTTTTGGTTCCTTTTTAGAAAATAAATCTACAGCAACAACAGGCACTTTGCTTTGCGGAAATGGAGTTCTGTTTAGTTTTTTGTGATTTTTCTTATCGCCTTTGTTATTGTCATCGGCATTTGCGGCAACAATTCTGTTGGCACCGGATATTGGTGTTCCCTGATAATCAAACCATAATTCTACAGGAGTTTTATCATCCACTTTTTTCAATATGATATAATATGCATTCTGGTACTTTTCGTTATTTACGATATAACTTTCACGAATCGAATATTGAGTATAATTAATAATTATATATGAATTAATGGCAGATGGCAATTCTTTTGGATGAACCGCAAGTTTGCCTTTTTCATTAGTTCCGGTTAATTGCAACTCGGTGTCAACGCCTTTTGAATCGGTTTTTCGTACATAAGCTCCTGAAACATCATAAATAGAAAAATATTTTTGCTGTGTTAAAGTGTCTAGCAATTCTACATCGTATTCAGAAACATCTTTGTTTTCTACAAGTAAAAGTTTAACTATCCGTGAATTTGGATTGTTCGCATTTAAATGTTTCTGCATTGCTCTTGGGCAGTCTTCAATTTTATACTCAGATTCGGATTTAATCCATCGTCCAGATTCTGAAATTACAACTTCGACATTAGTGCCTTCATAAATAAAAGCAGCATGATATTCTGATGTGTGTTTGGTCCACTTCACATTTGATGCTCCGGGAAATAAATTTGGCAATTTGCTCTTTACAACTTCAGGAACATCACTTTCTTTTATAGGAATTTGCGCAATAGAAAAGTTTAATATGCCAAAAAACACAATCGTTATAAGAAATACTTTTTTCATGACAATTAAAATTTTATTATTTGATCTCTGTCAGGGCCGGTAGAGATATAAGACAGATGAGAACCTGTTACTTTTTCCACAAATTGGGAATAATCCCTTAATTCGTCTGGTAAATGTTCAACATCTTTAATATCTGAAATATCTTCTTTCCAGCCTTTAAATTCTCTGTTAATAGTTTGAGGTATGGCATTTGGAGCAAAATCGGGCATTTCAACAATTTTGTTATCAACATTATACGCCTCGCACACCTTTATTGTTTCAATTCCTGTCAGAACATCGGCTTTTGTCATTATCAAATCAGTAACTCCATTTAACATAACAGCATAACGTAATGCAGGCAGGTCTAACCAACCGGTTCTACGCGGTCTTCCGGTAGTTGCACCAAACTCATTCCCATTTTTACGAATTTTCTCTCCCATGTCATCAAAAAGTTCTGTTGGGAAAGGTCCATTCCCAACTCTTGTACAATAAGCTTTAAAGATACCAAAAACCTTGCCTATATTTGAAGGTGCAATACCCAAGCCTGTACATACACCACCACTTGTTGTATTTGATGATGTTACGTATGGATAAGAGCCGAAGTCTACGTCAAGTAAAGTGCCCT
>Ga0255342_1001274_pt1 | contig 36970 bp, 37 predicted proteins | sample wastewater_treat_3_FD_192416 | JGI IMG/M metagenome (GOLD analysis project Ga0255342, IMG submission 192416) | Wastewater microbial communities from Lulu Island WWTP, Vancouver, Canada - plant14 | ecosystem: Engineered > WWTP > Wastewater > Unclassified | place: Canada: Vancouver, British...
GTTATACTATGGCGGCACATATGTGATCCCCGAAATCAGAGCGCAGCGCCCACGGCGAACCATTGACCTGCGGTATCCAATCCGCGTATATCAGAATGGCCAAGGCCGAACTTGAATCAAAGGGCTTCTATACTTTTTGTTGAATGATCTCGTCACGGGTCACCCCCCTTGACAAAGGGGCATTACATATCAGTATACACAATTGACACGGAAAGAGCGGGTGCCGTTCTCGGCGTCCGCTCTTTGTTTGCTTCATGGGTTGCCGGACGATGTCATCCTCAGCTTTAGTTGCCGTCAATACCAGGTCTGCCCAAAGACATTGATATAAAAATCCTTGACATACTCATAGTTGAACTCATCCGGCCGGGTTTGCATTTCAGCCGGGATAGGCCTGATGTTGCGGTCCTTGCGCTCAGCCAGGCTGTCATAAAGGTAGCTGTAGCGTTTGATGCGCGAATTCAGGTTGCCCTCCACGGTCTCCAGCAGGTAGACGCCCTCCCCCATGTCCTTTACCGCAGTAATCAGGCCGACATGGGTGTAGGGCGTGCTGCCCTTTTTGCCATAGATAATGTAATAGCCCGGGCGGGGCAGGTTGCTGAGGCGGTTGCGGCTCTGAAAGCCTTCGTAGAGCTTGGTCTGGGAGGCCTGGCGTACCGCGAACAGGGAGCCGTCCGCAAGCGGCGGGGCATTCTTGGCGCGATACTCCTTGTTCATCTCAATGCCTGCCTTGTCAAAATGCAGGCCGACAAAGGCGCCGCACCAGCCAAAGCCGTCCTTGGCGGCCGGATTGAACCATTTGGTATATTCATTATAGCGGGGCAGAGGCTTTCCATCCGCCGCAGCCCAGTCGGCCAGGGCTGATTCAATCACACGGGTGATTCCCTCCGGCACCGGCTTTTCACCAACCTGGACCTCACACCGGACAGTCACCTCGTTTTTCTTGTTGCTGAGCAGCACCAGGGTGTAGCCCTCCGCCAGCGCGGTAATGACCCCTTGATCCGATACGGCTGCGATGTCCGGATGCTCGCTGCGCCAGGTTCCTTCCCCCTGGATCGCCTGGCTGACCTCTCCTACCTGCATGGGCAACAGGATCAGCTTTGGCTCTCTCTTACCGGCTGCCAGACCGTTTGAAAGGGGCATCACAAGCGTGGTAATCAACAACAACGCCAACAGTTTCTTCATGATCTTCTCCTCGATTCTTCGACAGATTGACAGTTCACCATGATCTCGCCAGGGAAAACAGCTCCATCATCCATCCAGCGTTTGCTTATTATACATCAAAAACAGTTGTCCGGGCTCGGCGTGAGCGCTATGGATACTTGATTTTTAAGCGCGATACCTCAGAAACGGCCACACCGTTCTGGTACAGGCTGATTGAGCCATCCGTGTGGAACAGCATCACATCCTCGGATGAAACCTGCTGCATCCAGGCAACCTCTTGCGCCACCAGCGCAATCTGCTTATAGAGGCTGTCTGAAGTTTTGCCGGAAAGATAGAGTCTGTTCTGATTGTCCAGGAAATAAGTATGGTTGTTCATGGGCAGGACATGGACAAGATTAAAAGAATTAAAATCAGCATTATTCCTGACGAGCCTGTAGTCCTTTTGGTTGGTTTCGCGGGAATACAGCCGGCCTTCCGCGGTCAGGATGAACAGCGCATCCTGCGCAGCCCATACACGAACAGGGTTCAGGGTTGCGTTGCCGGCATTGATCTGCGGATTGACGCGTGCGTACCGGGAATCATGGCCGATCGTAAATACTTGATTCAAGCCATCCTGAGATCCCTCGGGAACCGCGAGAAAGTTATGGGACCGGGAATTGCTTGGCTGCAGCTCCAGCGTGCCGGGAACAACTGGCTCGTGGGACACTTGCAATGGCCGCAGCGGGGCGTCTTCCGCAGTGCGTGGGAAATGCATCCATAATCCGCCCGCTTTCACAAATTGCCGCCTGCCATCGGATTGCATGATTCCGTTCTCTTTCAGGATATATACAAGGCTGGAATCGGTCAAAGAAAAATCCTTGATTTTGATGTCCATATAGTTCAAGGTCACACAGCCTCTATTCACCCTGTCAAACCACCTGTCCAGGTTTATCTTGTTGCCGTAGGCATACAATTCGCCTTCTTCAGTCAGCCCGACCACCACGGTGTCATTGGCAAGGAGTTTGATGAATTTCGGTTCAAGTACGTTATAGGCTCGATCACTTCCGCGCTTAAAAAGGAGAGTCTGACCGTACTCATCAAGAAAGAAATATGTGCCGAATAAACCTACGCCGTTTTTGATATGCGCTGTGTTTAACTTGATTACCTCTATGATGCCCAGCGTTCTTACGCGCCCGTCCAAAGTCAACACCAGCTCTGCTGTGCCGGTTTTCAGGGCATGCAAGCGCAGCTGCTGCGGGTTGTCCGCATCCTTTTCTACCTTGATAACACCTCCGGAATCAGCAGGAATCTCCAGCTTGTTGAGCGTCCCGGAGTAAGTTGGCAAATCCATCATGACAACTTCGTTTACAGACATGCTTGCCGGCGGTATGGGGCTGCCCTTTATATCGTCATAGACCTGAACCTTGACCGTGATGGTAGTATTCAGACATGTAACCGGCAAATCATAGGTGCCAGGCACTACGGAGGAAATCACCAGGCCGTTCTCTCCCGCGCTGACTTTCAGCCCCTTGACATCGTTTGCCTCCAGGTAAGACCCGGAGAGCGAAACGCCGTCCTTATCCAGAAATCCGGCCTTGACACTGCCGCCGGCATACAGCGCAAATTGCTCCTTAGCCGCCGCAAACTCATACGCCTTGACTTTCAAGTCCAGAGAATACCGGCTGATCCCATCAGTAATGGTGACCGTCGCGGTACCCTTTCGCAACACACGGATCACTACTCTGGACAGATTGCTATGATCTTGTTCTATGCTGACAATCTTGCTGTCCGAGGACATGGTTTGGACGGAAGCAGGCGCATTGCTGCCAAAATCCAAGGCAGCAACAATCCGGTCTCCTGCCGTCACATCGCCTGATGGCTGGCCATTGGGATAGGTGACACCGGACAACAAACCGAATTTTACATCCAAAGACACTTTCTTGTCTGCAATGACAAAATTTGGCAGGCCCTGTGGAGTCAGCCGTATGCCGGACACCAGGGCTTCCAGCACATAGGTGCCCGCTGACGCCAAGATATCCGCTTTGCCGTCCCTCAGAGCCAAGCTGGTGGTTTGACCGGACTGGGTATGCCTGAGGATCATTTCCTGATGCTCCTTGCCCAGGTTGGTGGTGATTTCAACCAGCCAAAGCTGCACGGGAGCCTGCGCCGGGATCTCCTGGCCATCCTCGATGAGCATGACCTCAATCCTGTCTTTACCTTCACGTCCGATCACAAAACTACCCTCAGGCAATGGCGCCGGAAGCAAGCTCAGCACAGCCTGTTGGTTGAAACTCACGCTGTATGACGCATTCTTTTTCCCGTCCACAGCAAAGGTTTCACTGCTGTCTACCTGGCCGCCTTTGGTGTGCAGCCTCAACAGATAGCTGCCTTTGCTTACCTGCAAGCCACTGAGGCTCATGCCGCTGTCCAGAAGAGGCAGGACATTATAAGCCTTGCCTGTCAGGGTATTGACGATTTCAAGACCCGTGATTAACGCATGGTGAAAGCCCGTTATTCGATCCATGTTGGTGCTGATGGGAGTTTCATACATGGGCAAAGCCGGACTTAATTGAGGCCAATGATATTTTTCAGATCCCAGTTTCTGATAGGATTCCTTGTCCGCGCCACGCTGCGCGGTGAAATAACCGAACCGCTGGTATTCATCCGCCATCGCATCGTCCAGCTGCCAATGATAATCGGCAGCGGCGTTTGGACCGAAGGCAAACACCGGGGAGTACACAGGCACACCATTGACGGAATAACTGAGCCGGTAAGAGCCGGCTGACACCTGCATTTCTACTGGCCCGGGGCGCAAAGCAAGCGGAATAGCAATGTCCGGGTTATCCGCCAGGGTCAGGCTGACGGCATTGTCATATTCACGTGGCAAATCCACCCGAATGGTCACCGGGTACAAAGGGATCTGCCCGGCATTGAACGTCTCATGACCGGCCGCGAGACGGGCATCCACCTCAAGCGGCTTCTGCCCTGTCCTGCCCAGCAGGGTAGCGCCTCGTGCCCTGAGCACCATGGCATCCGGCTTCAGGGGCAACAAGCCATTTTCTTGATAAAACACAATAGCGTTTTGATCAAATAAGATTGTTATTTGTTCAGTATTACCATCAACAAGAAAAGGTTGCTCCGCTTCAAACGGCGTATCCTTGTTGGTGATGCTCAGTGTATAGCTGCCGGCCATCAAACGCATTTGATGAGGCTCAACGCCATAGTAAGGCGCATTCAGCGTCATCCCGCTTTCATGGTGCTCAAGGGTGAACTGCTTATTTTCTACCATATAAGGCGGCAAATCCAGACTAAGGGCGATCGGGTACAGGGCCACCGGATTGTTCATAATCAGTTCGGCGTCCTTGCCAACAACAACCATCATGGAACCATTGCGCTCATCGTGATCCAGGTCGTAGGCAAAAACGACCGAGCCTTCAGGCGGGGGTGTCCACCGCGTCAGCACAGAGGTGTCAAAATTCAAAGTTTGGCTTACATCATTGTTGTAAGCAACGTAAAAAGGCTCGGATATAAGGGTCTGGTTGTTCATCTCCGCCTGAAGCGTGTACGATCCGGGGCTCAGATGAATAGTGGTGCCAAGGCTTTTAACCGGCAAAGGGTCGCTGAGCAGGTTGTCGTCGTTTTGAAGGCGCAAACGAAAGACAACGTCATCGTCATTGATACCATACAAATTGATCAGGTTGGTTTTGAGGCTGACCTTGGAAAGCGTCAAGCCGGTTGCATTGCCTAACTGCTGGCCAATGAATTTCGTCACGTCGTTGTCCGCTATTTTATACGCGGCAGTCTTTGCTAAGCTCATCGCGTCGTCCAGGTTGAAGCTGACTGACAGATTCTGCTGAACTTTATCGGCTTTAACTGTGATTTGTTCAAGGCTTTCAAATTCCGCTGCGCCAATATACATCCTGACTTCGTAAGTGCCTGATGTCATGCGCAAGGATGCAGCGCTTTCCTGACTGAAGGATATGCCTCTGTCTTGACCGATTGGAATCAACTCAAATCTGTCGCTCAACCCTTGAGGCACATCCATATGCAAGTTCACATGATACATCAAGCGGCGCAGGTCATTAGGCTGCGCCTGCTCAGCAAACACGGTCAAGCGTACCTTTTCCAACTTGTCTGTGCTGTAAGGACCGGCGCCATAATCCACCAGCGCCTGGTCAGCGGGCAGGGGCAAAGCCCCGTAGTCGTTGAAAAACGCCAGGATGTCATCATCAAAAAACAGCTGATAATCGCTTTGCCCTGCACGGATTTCCAGGGGGGCTTTCGAAAGAAGATCATTCCCGGACAAATCTAATGCTGCATCATATATCCCCGGCTGCAGACCAACGGCTATGGAACCGTCCAGGCTGTCAACAACCTGAAAACGGTTGCCGGATTCCCGGTGGATCAAATACAGCGGGTAAGCCAGATGTTTTTCAGTCACCAGATTCGCGCGCACCAGCTCATGGGGCGTCATCTGAATGGAGACGGAAGCGCCGCCGTTAATAATAATGAACAGCCCGCCATCCTGATCCGGCAACAGATCGTAGGTCACGCTGCCCGCAGCAGACTGCGCAGTTTGCATGTAGATAAAATCAATATTTCCAGGAGATACGGAGCCATCCTCATTGACCCGAAGGAATTGTTCACGCTCACTTGTAAGCAGATGCCCCGGTGGTACCATATCATCATCCGCGGTAATGGTGTAGGTGCCTTTTGAAAAGCTTTGATTGACTGTATTAAGCAAATTCCCTTGCTGATTGTAGTAGCGGATGGTAACTTCGCTAGTAAGCGCTGACGGCTGATTCAGGAGGATGAGAACCACGGCAGCAAGCGCCAGCAGGATGCTTACAAGCCCGATAATGCGCCCGATCTGACGCTTTGGGGACGGTGAGAGAGTTGTATAGCTGCCGGTATTCAGGATAAAACCGGGGAAAGCCAGGTTTATCGCGGCGGCCATCTCCGGCGCGGTCCGGTAGCGGCTCTTGGCGTCAAAGGCTGTTGCCTTGGTATAAATTGATTGCAGGGAAGGAGGGGTGTCTGCCGGCAGAGGCTCCAGCTTATAGCGGCTTCCGCTTCCTGTTAAAGGCTGCTTCTCCGGTTGCCTACCGACCAGCAGCGTGAAAATACTGACGCCCAGGGCATATAAATCGGTAGCCGGGGTTTGCTCGCGGTTAAACTCCTGCTCAGGCGCGGTATAGCTGCCCTTGGCCAGGCGGGTCATGGACCGCGCGCTGGTCTGCCTGGCCGAGCCGAAGTCTATCAATTTGATCTCTCCGCCCTGAAGCAAAAAGAGGTTGTCCGGAGAAATGTCACGGTGGATATAGCCCTTGGCGTGTACCTGTTCCAGCGCCTTGAGCGCCCGCAGAAGAATGGGAATAAGCTCATCCGCTGTCAGAGTGGTGCCGCGTTTTCTCATAAAGTCCATCAGGGTGACACCCTCAAGATATTCCATTACAAAATAAGCGGTGCCGTTTTCCTCAAAGTACTCCAGACATTTCACCACCCCCGGGGAATGCTGGAACTCCTGCAGCCTGCGCGCTTCCTGGTGGAATTTCTCCTTGAAACGGCGGAAATCCTCCTCCATGCCCGGTTTGACAACAATCTCATTGGAATCTACCGCGCGGGTGCAGCAAGCCTGATAAAAATACTCCTTGATCGCAAAGCGCCCGCCCAGGCTGCTTTCCATAGCCAGGTAAGTCGCGCCAAAGCCGCCCCTGCCAAGGCAGCGGCCGATCGTATACTTGCCGTTGAGCACTGTGCCGGGTTTTAGGTCCAATACATCCCGCGCCTCATATGGTATGGGCGCACCGCACAAGGGGCAGCTCTTGCCCGCGACTACTTCCCTCATGCAGGAATAACACAGCACGTCCCCCGGTTTTACCATCTGCTATCTCCCATCGAATACATTAGCACATCAATCCGTTACACCTTGAAAACCCGCATCACCCAAGACAATGGCAAGCAAAAGAAGCAATAAAAAAAACAAAAACACAGCCAGCAAAATCTTCAGCCTAATCTCCCGGCTGCCTTTTGGGGTACGGAGCATCCCTCGCAGGGGGCGCCGGGGCCTTGAAAGAGACAGCCGATAACCGTCAGCACGCAAGGCAACCTGTTGCAGTTCTGCGCGCATCTGCGCTGTTTGCTGATAACGGGCGGAAGTCCTTGGATGGGTGGCCTTTCGGAAAATACGGTCCAACTGCGCCTGAATGTCCTGCGGCAAACCCGGCAATGGCTCAAGGCGGTTTTGATCCTCATGGGGCAAGCGGCCATGGAGCAGGGCAAACATGATAACCCCTACTGCGTAGATATCCGTATACGGGCCTTGCGTGACACCCAGCTTTTGCTCCGGCGCAGTATAAACGCCCTTGTGGTAGACCGTCATTTCCGGTTTGCCGGCCTGGCGCGCGGCGCCAAAATCGATCAGGGTCAGCTCTCCGTTTGATCCGCGGATGATGTTGTCCATGCTGACATCACGGTGCAGGATGCCCCGGGCATGCACCCGACCAAGAATATCCAGCAATTCATTGACCATTGCCAAGACGTCATTCAATGCCTGGGGGGCTTTCTGTTCCAGCAACCAATTCCTGAGCGTCTGTCCCTGAACATAGCTCATCGCAAAATACGCTGTATTGTTTTGCTGGAACACATCAAAGACCCTGACCATACCGGGTATGGCGCCCAATTGGCTAAGCTGTTGGGCCTCTTTTATGAAACTGTCGCGAAAACGTTTAAACGCGTGTTCCCTGCCCTGCTCAACCAGCACCAGGCTGCTTTTCCTGTCCCTGACGGCAGCCCCGCGCAAAAAATATTCTTTCACGGCGCACACAGAATGGCTTGCCAAATCAAACGCCAGATAGGTGTTGCCAAAACCGCCGCTGCCCAAGGGACGGCCAATCTGATAGCGCCCCTTCAGCACAGCGCCAGGCTCCAGCAAAGTGCTGTCTTTGCTCACATAGGGCAGCGTGCTGTGGCAAGCGCTGCATTCCCGGATGTCGGCCGGCGTCAGCGTCTTCATGCAGGCCAGGCACCTGCCCGCCGGCACCTGCCGGGATACCGCGCGGGCAGAGCCGTTTGGTTGATTCATCAGCTTTCCTTACCAGGTAATCGTGATCTGATGCATCCCTATTTTGAGGATGTCGCCGTTGTTGATCACGCGGCCAAAGACATCGCCTTTCAATTCAAGTGTCTTGTTCATATCTCCACCGACGGGCATCATGCCATCCTTGATACTGGGCACGCGCATACCATTGACAAAAGTACCATTGGTGCTGTTCGAATCTATGATAACCAGCTGGTTATCATGATAGTTCAATTCGGCATGCTCTTTGGAAACACTCATGTCCCTGGCATCCAGAAGTAAAGTGCAGTTCTCCCGTCCAATCGTGAAGCGCTGGGACACAAAGTCATGGGTGGTTTCACTGCGGCCCATAAACTGAATATGGAAATTAACCGCGAGTCCTAAATTGTCCATGGCAACAGTCTTACTGCCAGTCCTACGCCATTCGCCTGTTATGACAGCTGTCTTTTTAGTCCCTTCCTCCTTGGTTTGACCGTCTCCCTGTCCCGAGGGATCAAGAGGAATGCCCGCGCCGGAGACCGAAGAGGTTTGATGACCGCTGCGAAGCAGAATAATCAGGATGATCACTCCCAGCAACAACAAGCCGACCAGCGCGATGATCGTCCAAAAGGGAACTTTCAAACCGCCGATGCTGAGTGTTTGGCTCATCCTGGCGCGAAGGTTATCTACAAATCCCGGCGGCTTGGGGCTTGGCGAAGGCGTAAAGGGATCGTAGGAACCTTTCAGGAGCACTTCCTGCAGCCCAACGCTGACGCCATTGGGCGCTTCGTTTGCAATTCCTTTGGTCTGCGCGAACAGAGCCAAGGCGTTCAGCGTAGCCTGATCAAGCTTTTTGGGAGAAAATGTCTCATTGATTGCCGCATAGTAGCCCAGCGATTCCAATTTCATCTGCATAGGCAAAATCAGGTCCTTGCCATCAATCGGATCTTCCTCATTGAGATAGATGGCCCGGGGTGTCGGCTCAGGGCTTGGGGTAGGTTCCGGGGTAGGCGTCGGCGTCGGGCTGGGCGTGGGGCTGGGCGGAGGATAGGTGACCGGGATCTTCGAGGGATCTGTCAGTATCGCAAAAGCCCCGGCATAGATGCCACTCGTCACATCCAGCCCGTTTCTTATGGCAAACTCATTAAAGGCTTGCTGGGCGGCTTTGTCAAACACCTCGGTTTCGGTGTAGTGATCCTCCATATAATTATAAAGATGCAGGAAATACCGCGCCTGACGCGCATTGGAACTGGCCTTGCCATATTCGACCATCAAGGGCTCCGGCGAAGGGGTCGGGGTGGGTGTGGGTGTCATTTTTTCTGCAGGCTTGGTTGCAGTTGCCTCGGGAGCGGGCGTGGGTGTAGGTGTAGGCGTAGGCGTAGGTATAGGCGTGGGCGTAGGCGTGGGCGTGGGCGTGGGCGTGGGCAGGGACAAGGTGTCCACTTCGATGGGCACCTTTACACTGACATTTCCCGCCTGGATGTTTACCATGACCAGGTCATCCGCTTTGTATTGAACCTTGCCGATCAGGGGATCAAGACTAAACTCGTAATACAAATCCGCATTGAGCATGTCGTACACTTCGCGGTACAGGCCATTTATGTCGGGCATCCCGTTCCTGGGCGTTTCGCAATCAATCAGTTTGCCGTTTTGCTGTGAGGCGATGCTTTGCAGCAAAGCCTGATTGTTGATAAACGCTTTGCCCGCGTTTGAGTTGCTGTTGACAACTACGCTGGAATAGGGGCGGGCAATAACAAAATTGATATAACTCCTGTCAGAAATCAGGCTGCCCATGTCCTGGTAACTGCTAAGGGAGGGTGAACCATCGGTCACAGTGAAAATAGAACTGATAAAATCAGGGTCATCGCCTTTACTGGGCTCCCGGATCAGGATATGAGCCCGTTTTAGCGCTGTATACAATCGCGCCCGGGTTTGTGAGGAGGGCTGGATGGAGCTGATGAAAGACAGTGCTTCCTGCGGGCTTTGCCAGCCCTGATCATAGGCGCCTTTATCATCAAAGGTGATAATCATCACACGCTCATCCAAGGGAATCGCATTGACAAAAGCCTGGGCCATTGCCCGGATCACATCATAGCTCCAACTCTGGGAATGGGAAGGCGTGGTGGTGTCAATAAGTAATAAATGTCCAATTTCAGAACCGGTGATATCAACCAGATGCACTGGCACATCGTTGACCGACACAGAAATCTGACCGCCTGCCTGGCGCTGTCCACGGCCGGCATCGTCCGAAGCCTTGATCCCCATCCGCAGCACATGGCCTTCCTTGACCTGTTCGAGCTTGATAACCCTCAAAAACGTGATAGAACTTGCCAGCACAGGCAAGACGACCGCTGCGAGCATGAGCATTACAAGCACACAAGCAGTGGCGCGTTGCAGATACTTCATTCGACACCTCAAATCTTTTCGTGCACAGCCCCGGGCAAAAACCCGGATGTTTGTCAGACACAGGAGAACATCAAGCCAGCGAGTAATGAAATACAGAAAGACAAAGCAGTGACCTGTTGCTCCGCTGCTTTGACCATAGAAATTCCTGTCAGGCGCAGCTTCACATATCAACGTAAAGCGCAGCCTGACAGCCTGTGAGGTAAAGACAGCCATAGTGCATTTGCATCATGCATACCTGTCTTGACGCAACATGATTCTACAAATATATAATGGATTTGTCAATGGAAACGCTGGTTTTTCGGCGGTTTTCCCTTGTGAAAACAAAGCCTGCCATACGGCAGTGTGCGGCATTGGGCATACAGCACCTGCAGGCTTGCCAATTCACAGGAGCTTTTGTACACTAAGAGGGAAGTTTTCACAAGGAGGATACAATGCGAAGCAACGCACCTGCCAAAAGCAAGATATGTGCTGCTGTGCTGATATTTGTGCTTGTTCTTCTGGCTGTTATCGCGGTGCTGGATTTCACCCTGAGCCTGGTGTTGTTGTGTCTGTTGGTCCTGTTGACTGCGTTGATGTACTACCTGATGCCGGATAAGTTCTCTTCAACAAAAGGGCGCAAGGTATCCTTGGACGATCTGATCGACACCAAAAGTAAAACCGGCGCCGCGGCGGTCCGGTATTGTCTGGTGGACTGCGACACCCAGCGCGTAATTGCGGACATCAATCATTCGCCGTTCACCCTGGGACGGGAAGCGAACAACGACCTGCGCGTCAATTTCCGAATGGTAACCAAGCATCACTGCCAGATTTTTTTCCGCAGGCAAGACCAGCGATATTATCTGAAAGATCTGGGCAGCCGCAACGGCACGTTTCACAATGGGCACTTCCTGCCCAATACAGTCCCTGTCCCCCTCAACCACCGTGATATTATCCGCGTAGGCCCCAAAAGCTATCGTTTTATGCGCCGAAGTTAAGCGCTGATACACCGGCATCTGACTGCCCACGCAATCACCACAGCATTGTCCTGTATGATAGGCAAATGCGCAACCTGAACCGCATTGAGCCAGGTTGACACGGCAGGGCGATAGAGCCTGGCGCCGTGCAGATACAATAGAAATCAGTCAAGTCATATCATGGCAATATTTTATAAGCCGGCTGACGTGCCATGGTCTTCCGCAAGGAAATGCCGGGCAAGCACGGATTTGAGCGTTTCAAGCTCCTCAGCGGCATTGATGATGGCCCGCGCAGCTGCGGCGTTGCGGGTGCCTTTGAGATACCAGGCAAAATGCTTCCGCATCTCAATGAGCGCCCTGCGCTCCCCTTTCATGCGGACCATGTCTTCCAGGTGGTCAAGCGCAGTGACCAGCGCCTTCTGCGGGTCTGGAAGGCTCACAGCCTCCCCGGCCAGGGCCTGCTTGATTTGTGAGAACAGCCAGGGCTTGCCCAGTGCGCCGCGCCCCAACGCGATGCCATCCGCGCCGGTCTGGTTCAGGATGGCCAGCGCGTCCGCAACGGAAAACACATCCCCATTGGCGATGATCGGGATGCTTACAGACTGCTTCACCAGCGCGATCTGATCCCAGTCCGCGCGTCCGGAATACTGCTGCGCCCGGGTGCGGCCATGCACACACAGGCTGTCCACGCCCTCATCCTCACACATTCTGGCGAAGTCCACCGCGTTGATGGAATGGCTGTCCCAGCCAATGCGCATCTTGGCGGACAAGGGCTTGGCGCAGGCTTTGCGCACCGCGGCGATAATAGCCCGGGCACGGGGTATGTCTTTCATTAATGCGCTGCCGCTGCCCGAGGAAGTCACCTTGGGCGCCGGACAGCCGAAGTTGATGTCCAGCCCCGTGTATTGCGGCAAGGCAGACAGGATGGCGGCTGCTTCAGCCATGAAATCCGGGTCTTTTCCGAAAATCTGGGCGCTCAGGTTTGTTTCGCTTTCATCATAGGACAGCAAATGCCGATAGGCAATGTTGCCGCGCGGCGCCTGAAGAAGCCCCATGGCGCTGATCATCTCAGTCACGGTTTTGTCCGCCCCGTGCAGCATGGCCTGCCGTCTGAAAGGCCAGTCCGTAATGCCTGCCATGGGCGCCAGCACCAAAAGAGGAGCCTGCTTGTTCATGGTTTTTTCAATGCGTATCTTCCCTTGAGGAAAAAGATTGCATACCGGCATAATATGCTGTCACCGCCTCATAAAAGGCATCAATGTTTTCCCAGGGCGCCCCGGGCGGAATGTCACAGCCGGATGACACAATGAAATTGGGATGGCCGGGGCTGCATGCGCGCATCAAGGTCAGCGTGGCTTCCCGTATGCTGTGCGGCGTGCCCCCCAGAAACTGCGCGGAAGGGCTGATGTTGCCCATGACCAGCGTATCCGCCGGCACCTGGGGCACCAGTTCCGCCAGATTCACCGCATCACCGAAATGGTAGCCATCACAGCCGGTGAAGAGGATGCTGTCCATCATCCGGGGCGTGTTGTTTCCGCAGTTGTGGTAGATGACCAGAAAATCCTCCGCGCGCAGCGCTGTCACGATGCGCGCCACATAAGGCGCGGAAAACTCTTCAGCCAACGCCGGGGACAGCAGACCGGCCAGAGGCTCCGCAATGACCGCGCCATTGGCGCCCGCATCACGCAAGGCGCACAGGTAGTCCACAAGAAAATCAGTCGCCTTGCCCAGCACCAGATGAACAGCCTGCGGTTCATCAAAACAATCCATCATAATGTCGCTGACGCCCATCAGCCGCCCGGCAAGTGAATAAGGGCCAATCACGCCCGAAAAAACCGGGCGGTCAATGATCAATTCGCAGGCCCGGGCAATCGCCTCGACATACTGCCCGGTCCGCCCGGCGCCCACATCCGGTCTTGCCAGGCTGTCTGCGCTGTGCGGGCGCACAATGGCATTCTTGACGGCAGGCACCTCACCCGGCCCAAAATGGACAGCGCTGCCGAAAGCTTCAGCCTCCACCGACAGGTCCATCATGCTGACCGCAGCGCAGGAAGGCGTGCGCTGCGCCACCAGGTGCATCGCCTGCGCCTGCAAACGGGCATCGCGTACCAGCTGTTCCACCCTGACCCCCAGTAACCCGGCGCCCGGAAAGGATAAAATAGGCATCGCCTGCTTGACTGGCGATGCAATAAGGGTTTCTTTCCATTCACGCATGTTCCGTTTCATCAACGCTTCCCTCAACAGCTTGGGCAACAGGGTATGTCATCCTGCACACATTTATCTCAGGGCGTGTAGGCACGCTCGTTGCGCAGTTCGCGGATAAACCACCGTCCGTTCTCCCGGATTAAAATGACATCATAACGCGCGGACGGCCAGCGCGGCGGCGGCCACTGCTCCTTTGGAACGCGCTCGCGCCAGGAGGCCTTGATGCGTCCGTCTATGCCCGGCACCTGCTCAGTGATGGTGGCGCGGGCGGTATCCTCCCAGGGCCAGGCCCATACCCATTCCATGCGCAAACGATGGTCAATGCCTGTGATCTGATAAGGCTCATAGGGATTGGTGCCATCGCGCATGGTCGCCAGCCGTTTGTCCACAGGCAAATAAGCAGTGGAAAAATACTTGGGCAGCTCCGTGCCATCCAGATCCATCATCACCGTCAAGGCCCGCTGCGCCATGCCATCCTTGAGAATGACAAAAATGTTGGCAGCATTCATCGAAAAGTAAAAAGCAATCGTCATCAACCCCAGGATCACGGTGATCAGCATCAGCCGCTTGGCAATGAACCAGACGAAGCGCCGCAGTTTTTTCATAGCTGAGGTATCCTCAGGGGTGCAAAATGGTGCCCAGGTTTTCCCCGGCAATCACCCGCAGGATATTGCGCGGATCATCCAGGCCAAAGACCCTTACCACGGGCAGACCCTGATCCGCACAGATCGTAAAGGCCGCCAAATCCATGACCTTCAGCCCCCTTTGATAGGCTTCTCGGTAGGTAATGACCGGGATCAGCTCGGCTGTTTCATCTTTGTTGGGGTCGGCCGTGTAGACGCCATCAATGTTCTTGGCCAACAACAGCGCATCGGCCCCAAGCTCTACCGCGCGCAGCACCACGGCGGTATCTGTGGTAAAAAAGGGATTGCCCAGCCCGCCGCCGAAAAAAGCCACGCCATCGCGCTCAAGCGCCTCATCCGCCAGATCGCGGCGGTATTTATCGCACACATCCGGCATGTACAGGGCGGAGAACACCTTTGACAGACAGCCGTGCTGCGCCATGGCATCCTGCATCATGACACAGTTCATCACTGTGCCCAGCATGCCCATCATGTCCGCGCGCACCGCATCCATGCCGGAGGACAGGCCATGGCGCCCGCGCCATAGGTTGCCGGCGCCAATCACCACGCCGACCTGGGTGCCGCCGTCCCTGATTTCCTTGAGAATGCCGGCCACTTCCAGGATTTTTTCATGGTCAAACAACCACCCCTTCTCCCCCAGGGCTTCCCCGGAGAGCTTGAGCAGGATTCGCTTATACATCATGGCAAGCCTCCTGTATTTTTTGAAACAGGGCGGCGCATTGCGCCGCCCTGTTGAATAATCATCCTGGTGATAGCTCAGGCCTTGCCGGTCATCGCTTCGATTTCACCGGCCAGGTCGCTGACTTTCTTCTCGATGCCTTCACCGCGCTCATAACGGGTGAAGCGGCGCACGGAGATCTTCTCACCGCTGGCCAGCGCAGTCTCATTGACCAGGGCTTGCACTGTAATATCGGGGTTCTTCACAAAAGGCTGCTCCAGTAGGCAGACTTCCTTATAGTATTTTTCTATCCGGCCTTCCACCATGCGCTCAACGATTTTTTCAGGCTTCCCTTCATTGAGGGCCTGCGCGCGCAGAATCTCCCGCTCTTTTTCGAGGTCCTCTGCCGGGACGTCAGCCTTGCTGATGTACAGCGGATTGCTGGCCGCGATCTGCAGGGTCAGATCATGGCACAAATCCTTGAAGGCATCGGTTTTGGCGACGAAGTCGGTCTCGCAGTTGACTTCCAGCAGCACGCCAATCTTGCCGCCCATGTGGATATAGCTGTCCACCAGGCCTTCAGCGGCGATGCGGCCCGCCTTCTTGGCGTTGGCGGCCAGCCCTTTCTCACGGAGATACTCGATGGCCTTGTCCATATTGCCCTTGCACTCAATCAGCGCATTCTTGCAGTCCATCATGCCCGCCTGCGTGCGCTCACGCAGTTCCTTTACCATTGCAGCAGTAATTTCCATTGTCAATCTCCTTATTCTTCAGCGCAGCGGCAATCAGTTGCCCATCTCCGCACTGTCATCCTCACCAGTTTCATCGGCATCACTCTCCGCCTGAGCGCCCTGCTTGCCTTCCAGAACAGCGTCAGCCATTTTGCTGGAAATCAGCTTGACGGCGCGGATGGCATCATCATTTCCGGGGATGACATAGTCAACCAGATCCGGATCGCAGTTGGTGTCCACAATGGCGACAACCGGAATGCCCAGCGTGCGCGCCTCAGCGACTGCAATGGCTTCCATCTGCGGATCCACAACAAACAGGGCGCCCGGCAAACCTTTCATGCTACGGATGCCGCCCAGGTTGTTGTTAAGCTTTTCACGTTCGTGGGTCAGTTTTGCCACTTCCTTTTTGGGCAACAGCTCAAACTGGCCGGTGGCTTCCATTTTATCAATCTCGTTGAGACGATCAACGCGCGAACGTATGGTGCGGTAGTTGGTCAGCATGCCGCCCAGCCAGCGTCGGTTGACATAAAACATGTTGCAGCGCTTGGCTTCCTGCTCGATGGATTCCTGAGCCTGCTTCTTGGTGCCGACAAACAAAAGGCTCTTGCCTTCCATGGACAGGTTGCGCACGAACATATAGGCTTCTTCAATCTTGCGCACGGTCTTTTGCAGGTCAATGATGTAGATGCCGTTGCGCTCCGTGAAGATATAGGGCGCCATTTTGGGATTCCACCGGCGGGTCTGATGTCCGAAGTGGACGCCTGCTTCCAGCAGGCTCTTCATAGAAATGATAGCCATGGGTCTTCCTCCTTGTTGTTGCCTCCGCGGGCTTCATCCTGTGCGGCCGCCATTAGGCACAAGCGCACAGTCACCCCGCGTGTGTAATGCCTTGACAGTATAGCACAAAGCGTGGAAAAATTGCAAGCACAGGCCAGGCTGAAAGGCAAGTGCTGAAAGGCACCGGAATTGCCGTTTCTGCTTGTATATCCGGTCGCCAGAAGCGCTTCGCCAAAGACGTCCTGACCGGCTCTGTCAAGATATGAGGATTAGTCGGGCAAATAATTGTAGAAATGGAAATGATATGTTTTTTCAAGAAACACAGGTATTCAAAACAGGCGGCCGTTCCCATTTCCGCATTCCGAGTATCGGCGTCACAAAGGATGGCTATGCTATCGCTTTCTGTAATGAGCGGCTGGATACGGTACGGGATGACTGTGAAGAATGTAATCTGGCTTATGCTGTCAAAGCGCCTGGCCGGGAATGGTCCGGGAGCAAAGTCGCCAGAGGCATTCCAGGCTGGTTTTTCGTGATCGGAAGCGTTGTCTATGACCAGATGACCGATACGTTCATGTGCTTTTTCAGTCGATCCTGTGTAAGCGAAAATGAATTCGGGGATTATTCTGAAGAAGAAAGGCGGCAAAAAGAGGAGGAGCGCCGGCGAATCATCAAACGGGACGGGATCAAACCGGGCAGGTTTATCCTTGAAACCAAAGACAACGGCGCGACGTGGACCGAGCGCCCCTTCGCCGGCAAGCCCTTGGAATACATTAACAGGAATACCGGAAAACGCGAAACGACTGTTTCCGGCACACATGGTTCCTCCGCCGGAATCCAGCTGATCCGCGGCCCGCATGCCGGCAGGCTGCTTTGTCCCTCCAGATATGCGATCGGGAAATATACCAGTTTCGATCAATTGAAGGATTATTCCTATAACAATACGCTCTACAGCGATGACCACGGACAGACATGGAAATGCGGCGGACCAGTACAGATCGGCACTGGCGAGGGGACACTGATCGAACGGTCGGACGGGACGATCCTGTATAATTCCCGTGCCTATTTTTTTGACCAGAAGCGCTATCTGGCTGTCAGCCGCGATGGCGGAGAAACCTTCGGTGAATTTACAGCGGATGATTTCCTGATTGAAGAAAAAAATATTGGCTGCAACGCTTCCTTCCTGCGAGTGGATAAGGACAGGCTGCCGGCGGGAACGGCACTCCCCAAGGGCTGCACCTCCCTGACGCTCTTTGCCAATCCGCGTGCGGAGAACCGCAGGAACATGACCATCTGCTACAGCTTTGATGAAGGGATGACATGGGCCGGTCTGAAGACTGTCCACGCGGCAGCCGCCGGCTATTCGAGTCTTGCGTATAATGAAAAGGATGGCCGCTTTTACTTGCTATACGAAAATGGCAACGATCAGGATCCTTACGAAAACGGGATCTCAGTCGCGGAATTTGACACTGAATGGCTTTTAAGTCTAAGTTGACAGCTGTTCTCCATGGATGTATCAATGAGAATCCCCCATAAAAACCGTTTATTATAAATAATAAGCTTGCCCGGATTCATTCGATTTCTCCAAAAATAACATAAATTTTATCAGAACTTTACATGGTTTATACTTAAACGCTATTTAAATTCGGTATCTATTTATTAGGGACCAAAGGAAAAACAAAAGAAGGAGGCCTGTCGTATGAAGGAACAAGAGCTCAAAGCCAGACCAGGCATGCCGGTTCTGCTTTTGTCCGTTGTGCTGTACCTCGCGGCCATCGGGCTTGTTGTGCTGGGAGGCGTCCTGCTGGAAAAGGAAAAGAACATTGGCGCCCTTCCTCTGGTGCTGGGCACCCTTTGGATGATCGTCGGCTTTATCCCTTTCATCTGCCTGAAAGTGCTCAAGCCCAACGAAGCCCTGGTAATGACTTTGTTTGGCAAATACACCGGCACGCTGCGGGAAGCAGGCTTTTACTTTGTTCATCCCTTTTCAGTGGCTGTGAACCCCGCTGCCAAAACCAAGCTGGGACAAAGCGGCGATGTGCAGACAGGCAAGCCGGGCATCATCATCTCCAGTGACAGCGCCAAGGTGGATGTGGAATCCCTGGGCAAACGGGTTTCTCTCAAGGCCATGACGCTGAACAATGCCAGGCAGAAAGTGAACGACTGCTTGGGTAATCCGGTGGAGATCGGCATTGCAGTGATCTGGCGGGTGGTGGATACTGCCAAGGCTGTCTTCAACGTGGACAATTACAAGGAATATCTGTCCCTGCAGTGTGACAGCGCTTTGCGCAACATTGTGCGCATCTATCCTTATGATGTGGCGCCCAATGTGGATACCACAGGCGATGGCGAGCCGGACGAGGGCAGCCTGCGCGGCTCCAGCGAGGTGGTAGCCCAGCGCATCAAGGATGAGATTCAAAGCAAGGTACACGATGCCGGGCTTGAAATTCTGGAAGCCCGGATTACCTATCTGGCCTATGCGCCGGAGATTGCCGCTGTCATGCTGCAGCGCCAGCAGGCAAGCGCCATTGTGGACGCCCGGAAGCTGATTGTCGACGGAGCGGTGGGCATGGTGGAAATGGCGCTGGAAAAGCTTGCCAAAAACAAAGTTGTCACCCTGGACGAGGAGCGCAAGGCCGCTATGGTTTCCAACCTTCTGGTGGTGCTGTGCGGCAACCGGGACGCCCAACCGGTAGTCAACAGCGGAAGCCTGCAATAAACAAGATCCGGCGGGAAGAAGATCGCCGCGCTGACTGTTTTTGACAAGCTGTACCGTACAGCTTGTTCACCGGGTACGGAAGAGCCGTTCACGAATGACCGGTCAGGATATACACGACACTGCCCATCAAACAGGGCAAAGAGAGGAAGCGGCTGACCTTCCGGCACCTGATGACAAAGAGAATGCAAAATCCAAAGCATCGTCACCTGCTGTCAGAAAGGAGAAAGTATATGTGGCATGAACCCATCACACGATATACCCTTGGCGTAGGCGCGATGTTCAGCCTGTATTGGCTGTGCAATCGATTTATTGTTTCGCCGCTTCTTGAAAAGGGCAGGCTGCCAAAAGATAAAAAATACCTGGTGAGCACAGCCCTGCTTTATCTGCCCGGTTTGGGGCTTCTGCTGCTGTTCATTAAGGATCTGCCGGTGTTCCAGGTTTCTCCACAGGGCTTTGGAACGGCAGATTATATCGTGGTGTTTATGGCGCAGTTTTTTGCCTTTGTGCTGATGGTGCCGTTTACTATCCTTGAAATCAAGTTGGGCCTGGTCACGTCTCAGGCATGGGAGCAGCAACAAAAAGAAAAAAGCCAAGGCCTTAATGCTGTTTTGCTAATACTCATGGTTCCTTTGATGGAGGAGCTTCTTTGCAGAAAGCTGCTGGGTGATATACTGGGCAATGATCAGGCAGGGCTTTTCCTATGCATGTCCGCTATAGTGTTTTCCTTGCTTCATCTTCAAACCGGGCGGATCGCAGTGGCAGTGGGTATGCTTCATACCGGCTTTCTGTGGTCTTGGGTGTATGTGAGCAGCGGCAGCCTGCTGTTGTGTACAGCCTATCACATTCTGTTCAACCTGCTAATGACTTTTATACCGGAATACATGAAAAAGATAACCTCTGAAAAAGCAAACGGGATATATACCATCGTTCTTTCCCTGATCGGAACGACAGGCTTCGTATGGATGATGTCCAAAAGCGCGCATTTTTGGCCTCCCGAGTTGCTGGATATGCAAAATTCATGGCAGCGCATCTTTGGCAACTGGGGGTTTTGGGTGCTGGCAGCGGTCTGTGTGGGGAGTTATATTCTGGGGAATCGGGCGATGAAAGAAAAAAGCGCTTCGCCGGAGAGTTCATAGCAGCATCTGCCTGTAATAAAGGCCATGGATCATCTGTCTCGCCCCTGACAGGAGGAGTTTGTCATGAACATATGCCTGATTACGGCTGTATCCAATCCGGGCTGCACGGCGCATATCCGGGAAGCTTTTGTAGCGCAACTGAACGTCCTGATACCCGGGGCGCGGATCAGGCAGTTCATCCTCCCCAAGGACGGGCCGACGTATTGCCTGGGATGCAAAGCCTGTTTTTTTAAAGACATGAGCGCCTGCCCGCACCTGAAGGCCACGCTGCCCATCTGGCAGGCCATGGAGGAGGCCTGCCTGGTGGTGTTCATCACCCCTACCTATGTATTCAGCATTCCCGGACAGTTAAAGGCTCTGCTGGATCATTTCGGCAGCCGGTGGATCGTGCATCAGCCCAGCCCCAAAATGCTGGGAAAACAGGCCCTGATCATCAATCAAGCCGTGGGAGCAGGCTTTCGCAGCACCCTGATCCCCCTGAAACACAGCATGCGTTTCTGGGGGATCAAGCGAATATATCACATAAAAGCGCGCCTGGGCATGACGGATTACGACCTGGTGGACCAGAAAGCAAAAGCAAAGCTGAACCGGCAGATCGAGAGAACAATCCGCAAAATTATGTCAAAACAACAGGATGTTTCTCCAGGCCTTTTTGCAAAGCTGCTATACCGGGCCATGGCTTTTGGTCAAAAAGGAATTCACAAAATGCTGCAAAAGAAGGACCAGCCTGCTACCAGCGATTACCTGTTCTGGCAAAAAGAAGGATGGCTGGACGGTCATTTCCCCTGGAAAGGCAAGGCCTGAGCAGGCGCTACACCAGATAGAACGGAAGAACATATGCGTGTAATGCATCGGGTACTCATCATCGTGGGGATTGTTATTGTGGTGCTCCTGATAGGAGTCGGCATTTTTGCCTACAGGAACATGAACCATGACATTTTGAACGAGCAGTTTTTGCAAAAAAAGGGGTTCAAATTGGGCTTTAAGGAGGGCATGGCTCAATTGGATGATGGGTCAGAAATATATTATATCGAAGGCCCAGACAATGGCCCCAAGCTTTTATTGCTCCATGGCCAGCAAGCAACCTGCTACGACTATGCCAGGGTATTGCCCAAGCTATCCAAAGAATTTCATGTCTATGCCCTGGACTACTATGGCCATGGGCGGTCATCCAAAAACCCTGACAAGTATCAGGCGGTAGCCATCGGGGAGGATATCATCTGGTTTCTCCGAAACATTATCAGGGAAAAGGCGTATATATCCGGCCACTCTTCCGGGGCGCTGCTGGCTGCGTATGTTTCCGCCAAGGCGCCAGACTGCATCATCGCCACCGTTTTAGAGGATGGGCCGTTTTTTGCCACCCTGCCTGGTCGGGCGGAAAAGACTATCTCATGGTTAGGTTTCAAGAACATGCATGACTATTTGAATCAACATGAAATCGAAACCTTTTTGGAGTATTCGTTAGAGCATGACTATATGCAGGAAATCTTTAACGCCGAAGCGCCATGGCTGTGGGACAGGCTGATCAAAAACCCTGCGCTAAAGCATATAAAGAAACATCCCGGGCAAGTCCCTAAAATGTGGTACTTCCCGCCGGAGTTGGGGATTAACTCCATCTATGCCATCAATGCCAACATGCAGGATGAAACAAGCCATTACGACTTACGGTTTGGGGTTACATTCTATGATTTTTCCTGGTTTGAAGAGTTTGACCAGGAAGAAATACTAAAAAATATACAGTCTCCTACCATTGTGATGCATGTAGCGCCTAACAAGCTTACGGCCCCCAGCTATTATGATGCCAACGGAGTTTTGCTTGCTGCCATGGACGAAAAGGATGCGCAAAACGTGGTGGATTTGCTGCCTCGTGGCACCTACATCGGGGGTTTTCAATCCAGCCACGACATCCATGCGGATTTGCCCAACGAGTATATCAAGGTTTTGCTGGACTTAAAGCATCAAATGGAAAACTGATGTTGTGCGTGTTACTCTTTTTTCCGCAGATACCAGTTGGGTGCATCCGGGTCGTGCCCATGTTTTTTGATGCGCCGTACCACCATGAAGGTCAGAAGTTTGGCAAAGACCCGTGTCATGATGTGACCGGGAGGGATTTGTGCCTGTTCGTACAAGCTGTCAGGCGACGGACTGCCCTCTGCGATGTGTCGGATAAACAGGTCAAAAGCCGGCACGATTTTTTTGCGATTCATATGCTTTTCCAAGGGTTTGCCGTCCAGCATGGCGCCGCCGCCCAATACAAAGCCGCCCTGCCAGGAAAGATGATTCTGCTCCGCGAACAGCCGGAGGCAGGCAAGCCCATGCCGGTGTGTGTGGACATAAGGCATGCCGCCGTTGATGATGCCGTACAGCTTCTGCCCGGAGAAACCGCCGCTTAGGGACGCCGCTTCCAGCAATTCAATCAGCCGGGCCGGATAGGTGTTGATGTAGCAGGGCCCGGAGATTACGATGGCTGCAGCCTGTTGCATGGCCAGTATCACCTCGTTCAGGCTGCCTTTCTGGGGCAGGAATATCACTTCCCCACCGGTGACAAGGCGGATGCGCTCCAGCAGCATAGCGCTGGTGCCCTTTCGCCTGGAGCTGGCGCATAGGAGCATGATCTCCGGTTTATTCATGGGCAATCTCCTGAGCGATATTGTCAATCACGGCTTGATCCGGACTGCTGTGAAGGAGAAAGGCCTTTCCCCTGGTGTTCATGATGTTTCGGTTTTCTTCATGGAGGAACAAAAAGGCTGACCGCTCGGTCTCACCCAGCTTATCCCCTGTGCCCACCATGTAATAGCTCATGCCCTGTCCGCTCATGCCTTTTACCAGCTCGCCGCCGCTCACCTGGTAGCGGGGATCGCCCACAGCCGCCATGCGGTCCATCACCTTCTTGATATGATGGCTGACACCGCCAAACACCACCGCGGAGACCAGCACAAGCGCCCGGCAGCCCGCGATTTTGGGTAACACCTGCTGCATATCATCCCGGATGACGCAGCGGCCATAGGTTTTCCCGCTGCAGCTGCCGCAGGCGGCACAGGGCTTGATATGAAGGGTGTTGGCAGCGAAATGAACCACCTGCGCACCTGCGCGGCCGGCTGCTTCCTTCAAAGCAACCCCCAGTTTCCCGCTGCTTTCATCTGAAATGATGACGATCATGCGCTGTCCTCCTGCCGAGCGATTTCTTTTGCGATGGCCTTCAGGTTCTCATCCAGCTGATGAATCACCTGCCGGGCCGCGGCCAGGGCTTCGGTGGAAATTCCTTCAAACAGACAATCCATGAACAGGCCGCTGCTCTCATGGTATTTCAGTTCAAACGCTTCGGCTGCCGGGGTAAGCTTCACCAGGGTTCGGCGCAAATCATGCTTGTCCTTCTCAAGGGATACCAATCCGGCAGACTGCAAGCGCAGCAGCAGCTGTTTCATATTCTGATGAGAGGTGCCCACCAAACCCGCTACCTGGGAAACAGAAGGAGCAGGCTGTAAAACGCTGGCGCCCAGCAAAGCAAACCATTGTTTCCATGTCACCTCTTCAAACACATTGTCCCCAACGGTTTGCATGCGGTTGGCAAAGGCGGTCAACATGGCAAACAGATAGTACCGGTCCTCAATACCACTCAGGTCAAGGGCAGGATCCGCTTCCGCTAACAGCTTCTGATGCCGTTTCACCGCGTTCCTGCGCTCTTAAGCGCTTCCAGCACCGCTGTCTTGACCACGATGCTGGAGGCGGTGGCCCCGCTGATGCTGTCCACATCCAGGCTGTTTGCCTCTACAATGCTGTCTGCAATCGCTTCAGCGCCATAACCAGGCCCGTGGCGGTGTTCAAGAAGGTTGACCTGCTGGATGCGCCCATCCTGCAGAAATACCTCCACCCGGGCTGTCACCAGCAGAGCGGTCGCCTCGCCCTGATATCTGCCAACCGGCAAACTGGCAAGATCCACCAGATCAAAGTTTTGTTCTTCAAGCTTGTTGATCTGCCTTACCATCAATACGTAAACAATGATACCAACCGCCAACAACAGGATTACAAGCCCTATGGCAAGCCGTTTAATGCTCATTGAAACACCTCCGTCGATTAGGTAATGTATTACCTAATTGAGAATAAGGCAATGAAGAACAGTTGTCAAGGCTGCCAGGATTAGAAAACAAGCAGGATTGTAAAATCTTCACGGAACGATGTTAAAAATGTTTGACATCGCGAGAGGACATATGATATTGTGTGTATGGTTTCTTTAACACGATGTCTGTAAATTCTAACATCGTCCGGGAAAATCAAAAGGGATTTCCATCGGGCACAAGGAGGTCACATGAACAACCGTACAAAGATCGCCATTCTCTCAGCCATCAACAACTTGATTTGGTTCATCCTGACTTTTCTTTGGAACCGCTCCAGGGTAGCGTCCCTTGACGGCGAGGCCTTAGGCAAAACATGGGGCATTTATTTTCTCGTGCTGGTCACAGGTTTCCTGGTGCTGGATGTGCTCAGCGCGATTCTGATCATGTCAAGGGAAAAACGGTCCGGTGGGCAGGGCTTTGAGGAAAAGACCGATGAGCGTGACCGCCATATCGAGGGCCTTGCCATGAAAGCCTTTGGCGCGGTTTCCTTTCTCTCCTTCCTTGTTTCAGCCATCCTGCTGGCGCTGGGGCTGGGGCTGCATACCTTCTTCTGCGCCCTGGCCCTCATGGTGCTGCTGTCCGGCCTCGCCATTTGGATCGCCTACATTATCGGGTATGAAAGAGGGCTGTGATCATGGCAAAGAAAACCCGCATCACCAACAAGATCCGCACCCTTCGCTTCCTGGCCAATGAAATGACCCAGCAACAGCTGGCAGATTCGGTAGGGGTTACCCGTCAGACCATCCTGGCAGTGGAAAACGGCAAATACTCACCTTCGCTGGAACTGGCGTTTGCCATCGCCAGGGTATTCGATAAATCCGTAGAAGAGGTTTTTGCGTTTGAGGACGAGTAAGAAATGCGTTTGAGGACGAGTAAGAAAAACAAGGAGGTAAAGCAATGAACAGCCTTGACAGTGGCCTGCCGGAACGAATGGAGGCAGCCCAGGCGACAGGCTATGGCGGCCCGGAAGTCATCAAAATTGTGGAAGTTCCCCTGCCGGCATTGCAGCCGGGCATGATCATGGTGCGCGTATCAGCCAGCGCAGTCAACTCCGGGGACGCCAGGACAAGGGGTTTGCAGGCCGAAGAACCCATAAAAACCCTGATGCGCCTGGTGTTGGGATGGCGCAGGCCCCGCCAGCCCATCCTGGGCACCGTATTCTCAGGAACTGTGGCTGCCTTAGGCGCCAAGGTCACCTCTTTCAAGGTGGGGGACGCTGTCTTTGGCTCCTCCCCCGGCATGCGCTATGGCTGTCACGCCCGCTATGCCGCCATCCCGGCTTCAGGCCCTGTGGCCCTCATGCCCCCGTCCATGAGCTTTCAAGAGGCCGCCGCCCTGCCCTTTGGCGGCAACACCGCCCAGCATTTCCTGGAAAAACATAAGGCTCAGGCCGGGGAATCCATCCTGATCAACGGCGCCGCAGGGGCGGTGGGCACCATGGCGGTGCAAATCGCCGGCATCCTGGGTCTTGAGGTGACCGGGGTTGCCAGCGGCAGGAACAAGGCGCTGGTGCAGGAATTGGGCGCCAGTCACTTCATTGATTACACCCTGGGCCGCGTCTTTGTCCCCGGTGTCAAATATGATCTGGTGATGGACACGGTGGGCAAGCTGAATAAAGCCCAGGCAACAGCAGCGCTGAAGCCCGGCGGACGTTTCATCAATGTCTGCGGCGGCGATGTCGCCAGGGAAAACCGCCAGCAGACGGAGAGGCTGGCGCAGTGGTTTGAAGCAGGAAGCATCAAGGCCGTGATCGACAAGGCGCTGCCCATGGAAGAAGCCCGTGAAGCCCACCGCATCGTGAATACCGGGCATAAGCGGGGCAGCGTGATTTTAATGATGAATCAGGAGGTGCGCATATGACCTATGACATGATATCCATGGAGCCTCACCGCGTCCAGCTGGCCGTGTGCTGGGTGGCGCTGATGCTGATCTACCTGCTGGGGGACGTGCTGCGCCTGTATGAAAAGGGCCAGGCCGCCGCCTTCATTGACGGCAAGCCCATGACCCAGACCCATCTGATGATGGCCGCCCTCCTGATGCTGATCCCTGTTCTGCTGGCCCTGGGCATGGTCTTCCTGCCCCGCGGCTTCGCCAGGTGGGCCGGCATCATCGGCTCCCTGTTGCTTTTTATTGTGAATATCTTTGGCGTCGCCGGTTATTCCGGGCTTTTTGACCGGATGCTCATTGTCATCAGCCTGGCGCTGAATGCCTTTACCGCCGTGTGGACATGGCTTTGGTAAGAAATGAGCGTTCGGGATCCCCAGCGCTTCAAATTTATGGCATCAAGGATGTTTATCATATTCATACTCTTGACAAACTAATGCCCGTTAGTTACCATTACCACAATGCTAACGATCATTAGTTTGAAGGGAGTCTCTCCATGCAATCGACACGAGAAAAGATCATCCAGCATGCTCTTCTTTTGTTCTCCCGAAAAGGATACCATACAGTGAGCGTACAGGAGATCGCCCAAGCCATAGGCATCCGGGCGCCTTCCCTATACAACCATTTTCACAGCAAGCGGGCTATTTTTGATGCAATTATCCATGATACAACAGAAACATACCGGCAACAGGCGGCACAGATAGGCCTTGGCTGGCAAAGCGGCCGTCAGGATGCACAAGCGTTTTCCGGCATGGATGAAAAGCAACTGTTGACCATGGTCAATCATCTGTTTTCCTGGTTTTTGCATGAGCCGACCGTGAGCGGCCTGCGCCGCATGCTGACCCTGTCCCAGTTTGAGGACAGGGAGCTTGCTGCCTTGCTGACCAAGCTGTATATGGAGGATCCCCTCCTTTACCAGGAGCAATTGTTTGCAGCCATGCCGTTAGCAGCAGACAGTACAAGCCCCAGCCCAAAGGCTTTGGCTCTGGCTTTCTATGCCCCAATTTACTTTTTGCTGCTCCGCTGTGACCGGGAGCCGGAGTATGAGGATGAGGCAAGAGGCATGCTGGCTGAGCATGTGCGTAGTTTTTGCATGACATATACCAAGCAGGAGGAATAAGCAATGAGAAGAAAAAAGCATCGTGTCATGCCCTTTGTTGTTTTGGGTCTGGCTGCGCTGGCAGGCGTCTGGATTTTGATACAGGGGATCACCCTGCAGGGTGCGCTGAGAGAAGCGGAAACCAGGCTGGCGTCCTATGGGGCACAGGTTCTGGTCTTGCCCCAGGGGCAGATCAGCTATGTGGACAGAGGGGAAGGTCCGGTTGTTCTGGTCTCCCATGGCATCAGCGGCGGGTTTGACCAGGCGTATGATGCTGTGGCAGGAAAAGAAGGAAAATACAGGCTGTTGGCGCCCTCCCGCTTTGGTTATCCGGGCAGCCCCCTGCCAACGGATGCCAGCGTCAAGGCGCAGGCAACCGCCTTTGCCCAGCTGCTGGACGCATTGGACATAGAGCAGGCCTATGTGCTGGGCACCTCCGCCGGCGGCACGCCGGCCATTCGCTTTGCGCTGGATTACCCGGAGCGCTGCAAGGGCCTCATCCTTTATTCCTCAGCCATGCCAGAAACAAGCCCGCCGCAAACGTTCAGCACCTGGCAGGGTCCCCCGGCATTCACCCTGAATGATTTTGTGATGTGGGCCTTTCGGGGGTTGTTTTCACCGCTGATGGGCATGGAACCGGATACAGTGCACGGTATGTTGCCCCTGTACCTGCGCTCGGACGGCATGCGGCTGGACGCGCAGGTGACCAACCCAGATATGGCTAAAAACTACCGGGACTATCCCATTGAGGAAATCGCCTGCCCTGTGCTGATCATCGGCGCTAAGGATGACAAGCTGGTGGATGTGTCCGCCATGGAAAAGGCGGCGCCCCGGTTTCAAACCCGCCAATTGCTGCTGTTTGAAAGCGGGGGTCATTTGATGCAAGGGCATGGGCGGGAGGTGGAAGCCGCTTTGGATCGGTTCATCCTGGAGATTGAGCAGACACTGAATTGATAATGATTCCAAACTTTATTGTATCGTCGCACCGGGTCTTTTTTTGCCCTGCTGTGTTAGTCAACCTCAACGCAGCTATGGCTACGCCATCGGTTTCCTTCCTTGCAGGCCAACAAAATCCCTCGCCGCTTTGGATGCAAACAAGCTTTACATCAGTGTTAAGAACGTTTCTTGATGTTTTCTCTTTTCTGCTTTTTGGATATCAGCTTATTCTCAAGACAGTTATCCCACGCTTTCTCCTTGAAAAAAGAAGAAAGCTTTGAACGCCTCTCTGAAAATCCAAATTGAGACCATGGCGTCATTCCTGCCTTGCTCTGTAGACAGGAAAAATTATATGTTTCTAAGTTTTGGATTGACCTTGACATAATAAAAGCACTTGCTACAATATAATTAGGTAACCGACTAATTATATTGCAGGAGGATTGTCATGGATAAGCAAAAGGTATTGAAGGCCATCGCTGATGAAACACGCATGAACATTTTGAAATTGCTTCTGCGGCACAATTATTGTGTCCGAGTGCTGGCAAACGAGCTGAACCTGACCGAAGCAACGATATCTCAGCATCTGAAAATATTGCGGGAGGCGGGCTTGCTTGTTGGAGAAAAGCGCGGATATTTCATGCACTATACTGTAGTTCGTCCGGTTTTGCATGAATTGGCAAAGGAGATTAAAGCGTTGGCTGATATTGAACAGGAAGCCTGCCTGCCGGAAAAACGCGAAGATTGTCCTGCCAATGAAAAGCAAGAATGCTCCAAGAAAGGCACATGCAGCGACGAGGTCAAAGAATTTTGCCACGGCAAGGATCATAGCAAGGGAGAATAAAGATCATGGGAATGGTCAGCATCTCAAATCTAAAAAAGACATACGGTGATTTTACCGCTGTGGACGAGATTTCTTTTGAAATTGAGAAAGGCGAAATATTCGGCTTTTTAGGTCCGAATGGAGCCGGAAAAACATCCACCCTGAACATGATGATTGGCTTATCCCGTCCGACAGCCGGGGAGATCAGGATTGATGGCATAGACGTAAAGGCTCAAACAAAAAAGGCGCAGGCAAAAATGGGGATCGTTCCTGATGAAAGCAACCTTTACAATGAAATGGACGGGTTTGATAACCTCTGTTTTTGCGCCGCGCTGTATGGCATGCGTAAAGAGGAAAGAGAGCCCAGGGCCCGTCAGCTTTTGGAGCAGTTCAGGCTAAAGGAAGCCGGCAAACGTCCGTTTAAAGCCTATTCCAAAGGAATGCGCCGCAAGCTGACAATCGCAGCGGCGCTGATCCATTCCCCGCAAGTTCTGTTCCTGGATGAACCGACAACAGGAATTGACGTGGAAAGTTCCAGACAAATCCGCGATATGATATTGGAACTGAAAAAGAAGGGGACGACCATTTTCCTCACCACCCATTATATTGAGGAGGCTGAACGCATCTGTGACAGAATCGCTTTTATAGCGGAAGGGCGGATTGTTACATCGGGCACCGTTCCCCAATTGATGGAAAGTGTTTCCCACGGCCATGCGATCCAATTTGTTACAGACAAAAACATCGATAGTTTACCGGTTGATCTTCAAGCCTGTTTTAAGGGAAGCAAAGTCACAGTCCGGCCTGACCATTCCCTTGTCATGGCGTCTGATCAGCGCATTCCACTATTCCCGGTCATGGAGTTCTTTCATAAAAATATAGTTGAGGTGTACGAAGCGCGTGAACTGCGCCCTTCTTTGGAAGATGTGTTTGTCAAACTGACAGGCATTGAATCTTCTGTGCTGAAGAAAGACAAGGAAAAAGGAGGGCGCCAATGAAAAGCTGGATCGCATTTTGGAACATCCTGAAAAAAGACGTAAAAAATTATTATTTAAAACCGCCCAACATCAGCTGGGGTATTATTTTTCCCCTCTCATGGACACTGATGCAGCTCATTCGCTCTCCCGGCGGGAACATCCTGGAATTGCTCCCCGGTCTGATTTCAATGAGTGTTTTGTTCGGCACCACCTCCATGCTCGCTGTCACAATCACCTTTGAACGAAGCGGAAGGTCGTTTGATCGCTTGTTGCTGGCGCCCATCAATATAAGCGTGATGGTGCTTGCAAAAATTGCAGGAACCATCCTGTTCGGCATTTTCAATGCGTTTGTTCCGGTCATTTTCGCAAGCTTCCTGATTGATCTTGGCGCAGTGAATTGGGGGCTGGTGTTTCTTGCAGTTTTGATGATTGCCATTACATCAGCGCTCTTGGGGCTTCTGATTGCGGTATCTGCAAAGCAGGTGTTTGAAGCGCAGACATTCTCAAACTTCTTCCGCTTCCCAATGCTGTTTCTCTGCGGGCTGTTTATACCGATTTCCAGTTTGCCTCTTGTGTTGCGGCCTGTTTCGTTCTGCCTGCCGCTTACTTACGGAACTGATATTCTTAGAGGTGCGATTATGGGAGCAAATACCATTCCACCGCTACTCTCTTTCGGAATGTTATTCGCATTTGCGATGGCATTATTTTTAATATCCCGACGTAATATTAACCGGAAATGGATCATGTAAGAGAAGAATTCAGTTAGTGGTTAACATGAACGAAATATAATCCATGGTTGTGAGCAAGCTTATTGTGGATAATGAATATAGGTAATCGAAACGCAACAAACGAAGAATATCTGCGAATTTATGTTCAATTTTTAAAGCATTTGTTTGTCTTCCACATGTTTTTTTAAAGCCTGAAATGACTTGTCGCTGATGACATGTTCTATCTTACAAGCATCTTCTATCGCTGTTTCCTTATCAACACCAAGCATTTCAAGAATTTTGCTTAAAACCATGTGTTTTTCATATATTTTTTCTGCAAGAAGGAGGCCAGGCTCAGTCAGGGAAATATACCCATCATGATCAACAGTGATGAGTTTGTCTTTTTTAAGGATTTTGATTCCACGGCTGACACTGGGCCTAGAATAATTCATGTACTCAGCAACATCAACGGAACGCACCGAAGATTTTGATTTGGATAAAATATAAATAGACTCGAGATACATCTCGCCAGAAGGTTTCAAGGGTACAATCAACTCCTCAAAGCACGAAATCTTAAACTTACCAGTCTTATAATACAAAAATCATATATAAAAATCAAAGAGAAGATTGGACGCCCATTTAAAGCATTTAAAGCATTTAAAGCAAAATTGCAAAATACTGTAATTCTTATTGACAGCTTTGAAATCTGAGGGTATTATTATCAGTGTTAGCAAGTTCTAACTTTTAATTTGTGCTAATCGTTAGCATACGCTAACAGAATGCGTGTTAACACAGATGAAGGATACATGGTGATATAATGGAGCGTAGTATGACCTTAAAAGAAGCTATAGAAGGCAAAGAGTACATTATTCAGCAGATTAAAACGGGAGACGAGGAATTAAATGCGTTCCTGTTCTCCCTTGGATGTTATGCCGGCGAAGCAATTACAGTCGTTGCTCATCGAAAAGGCGGATGCACGGTTTCCATTAAAGATGGACGTTATAACATCGATACTCATTTAGCCAATGCCATCGTTGTTTGATAAAATGTAAAAAAAAGCAAGCTGCTTTTTTTAAACCGCATGTTAGCTGTTGCTAACAATAGGACTGCAAGCCAATCCTGAAAGGCGGTATAAAGATAAAATTGAAGGAGGAGTACCCATGAAAATTGCTTTGACAGGCAACCCAAACTCAGGTAAGACCACAATGTACAATGCTTTGACCGGCCGTAACGAAAAGGTCGGTAACTGGGCAGGTGTTACCTTAGAGAAGAGAGAGTACCCGATTAAAAAGTCGTATGCAGGCGATGAACAGCTGATTGCTGTTGATCTTCCCGGTGCATACTCCATGTCTCCCTTCACTTCCGAAGAGAGCATCACCAGTTCCTATGTGAAGAAGGAAAATCCGGATGTCATCGTCAATATCGTGGATGCTACCAATTTAAGCCGCAGCCTTTTCTTCACCACGCAGCTTTTAGAGCTTGGAATCCCTGTAATCGTAGCCCTGAACAAGAGCGACTTGAATGAAAAAAGAGGCACCAAGATCGATGTGGGCATCTTGTCTAAAAAGCTTGGCTGCCCTGTGGTCAACACCATTTCTACCTCCGGCGAAGGCTTGAAAGCTGTGGTTGATGCTGCCGTCGCTCATGCAAAAAACACGCAGAGCGCCCCTTATGTTCAAGGCGACGTTGATTTGACCGACAAGATGGCAGTTGAAAATGCAGACCGCAAGCGTTTTGAATTTGTAAATAAAATTGTAGAGGCTGTTGAGACCCGAAAGGTTTTTACCAAGGATAGAAACGCAGGCGATAAGATTGATGCTGTGCTTACGAATAAATGGCTCGGCATTCCGATCTTTGCGGTTGTGATGTATTTGGTATTTCAAATTTCCCAGGTCTGGGTGGGCACCCCCATTGCCGATCTGCTCGTAGGCTGGCTGGAAGCCTTCCAGGGCTGGGTAGGAGAACTCCTTGCAGATGCGAGCCCGCTTCTTTCCACCATCCTTGTTGACGGTGTCATTGGCGGTGTGATTGCGGTTATTGGCTTTCTGCCCCTTATCATGGTCATGTACTTTCTCATCGCTCTGCTTGAAGACTGCGGTTATATGGCCCGTGTCGCTGTTGTGCTTGATCCAATCTTCAAGAGGGTTGGCCTTTCCGGCAAGTCCGTCATTCCTTTCGTTATCTCTATTGGTTGCGCGATTCCGGGTGTTATGGCAAGCCGTACCATCCGTAACGAGCGTGAAAGAAGAACGACTGCCATGCTGGCTCCTTTCATGCCCTGTGGAGCAAAGATTCCTGTCATCGCTCTCTTTGCGGGTGCGTTTTTTGACGACGCGGGTTGGGTAAGCACCTTGATGTACCTTTCCGGTATTGTGCTTATTTTTCTCGGCGCACTTCTCGTCAACAAGATCACAGGCCACAAAGCAAGAAAATCCTTCTTTATTATCGAACTCCCTGAATACAAGGTTCCCTCCCTTTGGAGCGCTTTCAAATCCATGTGTACTCGCGGCTGGGCTTTCATTGTGAAGGCCGCCACCATTATCCTGCTTTGCAACTTGGCGGTACAGCTCATGCAGACCTTCACATGGAGCTTCCAGGTTGCCGAGTCCGCAGACCAGTCCATCCTTGCTTCCATTGCTTCACCTTTCGCTCATCTGCTCGTTCCGATTGTTGGCGTACTGTCCTGGCAGCTTGCGGCAGCGGCAGTTACCGGCCTCATTGCCAAGGAAAATGTCGTAGGAACGCTTGCTGTTACTTTTGTTGGGCTTGAGAACCTCATCGATGTTGAAGAGCTTGCCCTGATGGAGGGCGCGGGCATGGAGGTCGCGGGCATTATGGCAATCACCAAGGTTGCGGCCCTCGCATACTTGATGTTCAACCTTTATACGCCCCCCTGCTTTGCGGCTATCGGCGCTATGAATGCCGAGATGAAGAGCGGCAAATGGGTTTGGGGAGCCATCGGCCTTCAGCTCGCTACCGGTTATACTGTGGCATACCTTGTTTATACGATCGGCACGCTTGTTACCGGCGGTGTCCTTGACATCGGCGCTGCAATAGGCGGTCTTGTCGCTGTTCTTGCCATGGCGGCAGTTATAGCTGGCCTGATTGCAAACACTAATAAGAAACTGAAAAAAGAATATGCTCTTAAAAATCGCTAAGAGCTAAATCATTTTGCTGGAGTCCTTGGTTATGAAAAACATCGTGATTGTTTTGATTATGCTTGTCATTGTGGCGGCCATCATTCGGTATCTTGTCCGTGCGAAAAAACGCGGCGAGACCTGTATCGGATGTCCTTATGCCAATCAGTGCGGAGACAAGTGTGGCGGTGATCAGTGCGTTTAGCGTCAAAGCTGCCAACAGCGAAAGACGCTGAGAATTAATCCGCAAAGCGGAACTGTCATCGCTTTACACGCTGATGATTTCAAACGAAAGAACGCCTTTTGTCCTGACAGTGATTTCAAGGGGTCATGGGATTCAGCGTCACCTTGCTCAAAAGACTGTGATTGGCAAACATCTTTCACGCCCCCAAAAGGTTAGAAAACCTTGACTAACGTAAAGTGAATGTGAGGAATTTATGATGAAAAGATTGTATTCGCTGCTTTTAGCGATTTTAATGCTGCTCAGCCTGTTTGCTGTGGCAGGCGCTGATGAGTATGTGGTGAAGGTGTCTTCGCCCAGCGGCGCTCCTGGGCTTGCGCTTGCAACGCTGGCTGTACAGGCTCCTGAAAACTATACTTATTTGACAGCTGAAACAATCACGGCTGAATTCGCCAATGAAACCGCTGATTTTATCATCGCTCCCCTGAATGCCGGCGCCAAACTCTACAAAGCTGGCAAGTCTTCCTACAAATTAGCGGCTGTGGTTGCCTGGGGCAATCTGTTTATTGCTTCTCAAAGGGAAAACTTCACCTTGGAGGACATTAACGGGGCAGAGATCACCATGTTTGGAGAAAAGACCATTAATTCTTCCATTACTAAGTTTGTATTGGCAGAAAATGGCATCATCCCCGCCAATGTTGAATATCTTGCCGGGGCTTCCAATACCCAGAAACTGCTGCTGTCTGACGCAGAAGCCATTGTGCTGACGGCTGAGCCTGCGCTGACGGCCGCCCGGACGAAAAACGACAAAATCACTTCCTATTCTGTTAACGAGTTGTACAAGAGTGCTACCGGTTATGACGGCTTTACCCAGGCAGGTTTGTTCGTGAAGACGGAAACGGCTCAAAACCATCCAGAGGTGGTTGAAAACTATCTGAAACTGGTGGAAGAATCCTGCGATAAATGCGTTAGTGATGTGGCCGCTGTTGCTGAAGCCGCAGCTGCCATGGAAATTCTGCCCAATAAGAAAGTTGGCATGAACGCCATCCCCAACTGTACCATCCGTTACATGAGTGCCTTGGATGCCCGTGAGCAGGTTGAGATTACTGCCAACATCGACCTGGAACAGTTTGGCGGCGCTGTCCCTGCGGACGACTTCTACTATGGCGCGAAGTAAGGGAAAAGAGGTTCTGGCTTTTTCCCTTGGTATCATCCTGATTGCTTGTCTGCTACAAATTGCTGGGTACATCAAAGGTGATGCCATTGTGTTCCCCAGTGTATGGGAGATTGTGAAGGCCTTTCTGCGGCTGATCGTTACAGGGCGCACATACCTGTTAATTTGGACAACGCTCAAGCATTTGTTGATGTCAATGGCGGTATCCACCGCCATTGGCATTCTTATGGGGTTGGCGCAGGGGATGAGCAGCTTTGTTCGTAACCTGTTTAAGCCGTTCATCATCATGCTGCGTTCTCTTCCCATGATTGTTTTGATTGTTGTTATCATGGTCATGGCCCAATACAAGTGGGTGCCTGTGATCGCGCCATCTTTGGTGCTGATCCCCATTATCAGCGAAGCCACCAGCGAAGGCTTCCAGCGGATTGAGCCGGAACTGGTTGATGTCTACCGCATGAACAGCAGTTTTAATTTCAGTGTGTTAGCTCATGTGTATTTGCCCCTGATGGCAGGATATTTGAAACAGGCTTATGTTAATGCTGTGGGCATGGGAATTAAGCTGACGGTATCCACAGAGTATTTGGTGCAGACCCGAAACTCTTTGGGAAAAGCAGTGCATAGCAGCGGCTATTTTAACGAATATCAGGACATATACGCTTATGCGCTGGTGATGATTTTGTTGATTCTTCTGGTGAGCGAACTGCCCATGTGGCTTGGCCGAAGGGCAAACCAGGCGTCCCGGAAATACTGGATTGAAGCATAAACGAGTTTTCAATGCTTTATAAATGAATAAAAACCGGATTTCATCGAAAATCAACGAAATCCGATTTTTTAGTTATAATGCGTATTTGACTTAGTTGTTTGGTAATTTATTCAAATCGGGGAATTATCTATCCTTGGTGAAATTTGTGCAACGGTCATCCTTCTGCTGTCGGCTTTGATGGCAAAAATCAGAAGAGACAGGTATGGAGCTAAGATTCTTGATAACAAGGCTTTAGATAGTTTAAAGAAGGAGAAATTCTGAAAATGAAAAAGCGCGTCGCCATCCTGGTCAGCCAGGATTATGGGCCTTCCCATCCCTACCCGGACGATGCTTTGTTGTGTCGTGCTTTTGAGGGGATGGGGCACCAGGCGCTGGGATGACGAAACCGTTGATTAACAGCAGTATGATGCCGCCATCGTTCGCTCCTGTTGGGATTATGACAAACGCCTGCCCGAATTTTTGGACAGGCTGGCGTACATTGATCAGCACACTATTTTGCTAAATCCTTTTGAAATCATCCGGGAAAACACGGACAAACGCTACCTGCTCAAGTTAGAGGAAAGGGGTGTGCCTATTGTTCCAACGGTGGTAGTGAAGAATACAGAAGAACTTCAAATACCTGAAAGCTGGCAACAGGTGATTGTAAAGCCTGCTGTCAGCGCAAGCGGGAGGGACACCAGCCTGCATCCTGCGCTGGGTCAGCAGGGCATTCGCGCTGCCAGCGCTGCGATATTGAAGCAAGGGAAAACCGTTCTGC
>Ga0255342_1001280_pt1 | contig 36780 bp, 33 predicted proteins | sample wastewater_treat_3_FD_192416 | JGI IMG/M metagenome (GOLD analysis project Ga0255342, IMG submission 192416) | Wastewater microbial communities from Lulu Island WWTP, Vancouver, Canada - plant14 | ecosystem: Engineered > WWTP > Wastewater > Unclassified | place: Canada: Vancouver, British...
CAGCATGTATAACGCCATTTGTTGGAAATGGGAATTATTATTTTGCAAGAAGAGGATCATCATATTATGCAATTACGTTAAATAGTAATGGCGTTATTGGTGATGTATTAAATTGTGATTTAATACCACCAACACCATCAAGAACACCTAGCGTATCATTATCGAGGACACCAAGTATATCTAGATCTAGAACACCATCGAGGACACCAAGTATATCTAGATCTAGAACACCATCAAGGACACCTACTATATCGTTATCAAAGACGCCATCACCAACGATGCAGCCAGTAAGTTATAGTGTATGTACATTTCCGACATATCCTACGGGTGCAGATTGTTGTAGTGATAGGCCTACTAGTACAACAATATTATATTTACCTGCTGGGGTATATGTGCCGTCGACAGGTTATGTATATACTGATGCATCATTAACGACTAAATATATTGGTAATGGCGGTTATTATTACTTTACAAGAGGTGGTAGTGCATGGGCTTGTAAAATAAATTCAAGTGGTCAAATAATGGATATGGTTGATTGTCAACAATAAATGTGGATCCTATTTATTTAAATAATTATTAGATGAAAAATGTATTATATGAAAAAGATTAAATATGAAATATTAACAGGATCAACAAGTGGAATAACTTATCAAATACCAATTTTTTTAGAACAAATAGTTGATGAAATGGGTATAATGGTTGGTTTTGATGGTGAAATTGAGCAAATTGAGCAATTCTGTAATTTTACATATATTGGTAAAGATAGATTAATTACTATTTATAATACATTAAATACTAATAAACTTAAAACAATTATTGAATCAATATTTACTATTTCATGGGGAGATGGAACATCAGATACATTACCAATGCCAACAATACATAACGACAATTTACCTTCTATATCACATTTATATGAATCATTTAGTGGTACATATGAAATTGAGATTACTGTAGATTCTCCATGGAAAGTTGAAAAAATTAAAAGAATAATTACAATACCAATTTCAGAGCCATCTTATCCTACTGATTTTGGAACACTAGTATTTACTGTTCCATATTCCACAGGAACACAATCACAATCTTATTTACAAGATTATCGAACGTTAACTGGAAATACAAATAATGCTAATATTTTCTTTTATGCTGCAGGAAAAAGTAGATTAGAAGAATTTAGAAAATATGGAACAGCAAATGAATATACAACACATGTTAGTTTTACTCCAGAATACACAGGATATACAATAGATGGATTATTTTATATGGATTATTTCGATGGAAATACATATATTTTAGGGTCAACAAGTGATTTTGTTAATGAAGAAGTTTATAATGGTATGATAACAAGAAATGAACATTTAATTGGATTTTTAGATACACCACAAATTTATTCAGATGTTTTTATAGAAAGAGGTAAGCAAAGTGTGATGGAAAGAAATTTAAGATTGGGTGAAATTGATAGTACAGGTGAATTAGAAATGTATGGAAGTGGATTTTTTAATGTGAAAAAACAATAGTTTGGTATTTATATAAATAATAGACATAAAAACACCAAAAAATGAGTATAGGTAGCTACGGAATTACCAGAAATGCGGATGTTTCACCAGAAGATGTTGAAATATTATATCATTATGTCGCAGATAGAAATGCAAATTCAGCAGTAAAATTAAAAACATTAGATGCCACATCTATATTAACGCCGGTTTATCATAATATTGATACGGCGGCAGTATCAAATCCATCATTTCAACCAATTCCTGATGTTGAGATATTAGGTGGTTTATATAATTTAAAATTAGAAGCCACGGATTTTTCTGAATTAGGTATTTACACTTTACATTTAAGACCAAAACAAATTAGAACTAAAATAGCAGATTGTGGAGTATTAGCGTCATTACCATCTGTGAGGGGTTTAATAATTGATTTATCTAATGTATTAGCAACAGATAAAATTAAATTTACTCCACAAAATTTGGTGGGATATAGAATTGAATATATAAATCCTACAGATGGTAAAAAAATTCCTAATTTTTATAGAGTAATTACATCTAATTTTTTTTGTGAACCAATAACAGCAAATCTGATAAATACTAATCAGAAAGCGGTTAGATATAGATATTCCGATAGTGCCACTAACTTAATGTTTTTAACAATAACACCAAGTGCATCGCCAACAACAAGACCAACAACAATACCATATATTGGACAACCTGAACAAACAATTATTTTAACAAACACATATTTTAATCCACAAACAATTGAAATTGAAATGGTTGAACACGATGCGACAACATTAGCCCACGCACTTTATGGTAATCAAAGTAAAGCAATGGAGAGTGGCATATATACTATATATGATAAAGATAATAATATCTATAAACAATTTAATTTATATGAAGTTAAGAATGAATTTAATGAAACTTTATATGAAGTTAGAGAGAAAAGAACAGATATTGATGAATCGTTAAATTTTGAAAGTATTAAAGAATAATGGCTCGTTATAAGATACCTAGTCAAGCGGCAAGTGGTAAGGATTCATTTAGTGATGAACTTGTAGGTAATCAATTTACTACAGATTCTAGTTTAATGACTGGGGCTAATTTTGCTGTTGAAAAGGCAATACCACAAAAAGACAGTAAAAATTTTATAACACAACCATTTTCTAATTTTTTAACATTAGATAGTCTTAAGGAAGAAACCGCCACTACAACAGATGAATTAACATCTATAAATAATGAAAAAGACATTAAATTTAATAATGATAAACTAAATGCTGATCGATCACTTTATGGATCGTTAAAACAAAGGATATTAGTTGCTATTACAAATATAATTTTAAAATATCCTGCTGCTATTTTTGTTGATGGATCGTCTCCAATTGGACTAGGTAATGCTACTGCAGAAAGAATTATATATAATAGTATTACTAATACAACAGAATTCTTAATTCAATATTCTATATTATATAATCCTTTTGGTATTTTATTAAAACAACCTAAAAGTGATATTAGACCTAAAGCAGATAATCCTATAAGAGATTTTATTTCATCATATGATAAATATTGCGTAGATATAAGTGGAAATACTTTTAATATAGTATCATGCACAGAATCAGATACGAAAAACAAAATTATTTTAACTGTTGAAGGTGATTGTTTTACAGGATATGTGGGTTATTATGAAAATTATTTAATTCGACCAAATAATGGTATTGTTGAAAATTTTTATAATGAACTTGATGATTTAGAACGTGTATTAATAAATAGAGAAACTTATCCAAAGTTTAATGCGGGTTTTAATGTTCTAAGAGACACAAATGATGGAAATATTACAGAAACTATAACAGTATACGCTAACTGGCCAATATCAAAAGATGGATGGAATATTCAAATAGTAGGATTAGATTATGAAAATTATCTTGAAACAATAAGTTCATATGCTGAAGAAATTGATAACTATAAATCTAATTTAATTGTTAGATTTTTAACAGCGCCACAACTTTATGAATTTGATACTGAAGAAAAAAAGGCAGAATCTATTTTTCAGATTTATGGGCAAAGTTTTGATAGAATAAAAAAGTTTATTGATAATATAGCTTATATGAGAAATGTAAGTTATGATGGTATCAATAATGTTCCGGATGTTTTATTAAAAAATCTTTCAGAAACTTTAGGATTATCTACTGTTGGTTTATTTGATGAAAAAACATTACAAGATTCTTTATATACAAGACATGAATCACAATATGCTGGTATTCCAACTGGATTAAATTTAATTGAAGCAGAATATGAATTTTATAGAAGGCTATTGGTAAATCTTGCGTGGCTATATAAATCTAAAGGAACAAGAAAAGCAATAGAATTCTTTTTAAAATTTATTGGGGCACCAGAACCAATGATTAAACTTAACGAATATGTATATAAAGTAGATGGATTATTATCGTCTAAAACTGTTGAAGATGATATTAGAGATGCAATTCAGGGTACTAAAATTACTAATGTTGCAGAATATATTGAAACGCCAGAATTTACAGGATATAAATTAGTTCAATTAACAGGATCAACATCATTATCAAGAGATAGATACCCAGTAGATCCAGATACTGGATTACCAAGATCTATAGAATATTCCGATGGTAGCATGTTTTTTGCTAAAGGTGCTGGATGGTATCAGAGAACGTTAGATCATAGGTCTTCTGATATTTTAGATGTAGCTAATTCAGATTTAACTGGTCGAATTAAAGTGATTAAAACCATGCCAAAATTATTTACGTATGGTGAAGATTATTTTGATGCTTATAGACAACTTCCTGGTTTAGATTATGGATATATTTTATCAAGCGCAATTGATAATAAAAAAACCGAACTTGTTGAAGATGAGAATATATCAAAATTAACATTAAATAGAAAGAATATTACCATATTTGTATCATCAGATAGAGCAATAGATTATGATATCTATACAAAATCAAAAGAATTAATGGTAAGTTTTGGGAGGCTTAAACCACAAACAGGTATAACATTTGCTGAGTTTGTTAATAATATTACAAATATAATTATTCGTAATTCTCATGTTATAAAATATAAACCAGCGTATATAGATCTGGCCCAAGTATATAATGGATATCAACAAAGTATCGGATTTACTCCATATAATTATATAACAGTAAATGATTTTGTTAATAGATTAAGTCCATACTGGATTAATATTATTGAACAATTTATACCATCAACAACCCAATGGATAGGTGGAAATGTTATTGAAAATGGGATATTTAATAGATCTAAATTTAGTCATCAACAACCATGCGTTCCCATGATTTATAATTATCCTCTTTATCCTGATTTTTTACGTGTAATTAATGAAGAATTAGTTGATAATTCAGATTATTTTAGAGGTCTTCAACTTTTTGGTGGTATAAGTTTTAGTATAAATTTAAATTATAATGGAATAATTTATAGTGGTGCAACAGATGTTATAATCCCATTTACTGCATTTACACCAACTTCTGAATGTACTATTTTAACACCCACATCAGAGAGCATTCCATTAATTTGTAACTATTATGATCGAATATTAGTAAACGATGAGATAATAGAACAAATGAAACATGAATGGAAAAGAGGATTAGTAGACTTAATTCAATATATAAATACTATTAGTACTGGTGATACTGGACAAACAATTACAATAGAATTTTATTTAGATACAAATTTAGTTGAAAGTGTTAGATTTACTGTATTATCTAACGATTATTATGGTTGTACTGGATATGAAATATTAGATTATTATTTTGTTCCAATCATATATGGATTAAATGGTGATGATATTAAATGTTATTTAGAAGTTGCTGCAACAACAACTAATATTATATATTGTGCTGGTGAAAATTGTGTGCCGCCGGATTGTCAATTAGTTGATAATCTTAATTTTGATGTTATTGGTGTTGGTGATGAAATGGGTTACGGCCCATTTTATGTTCGTACAGGATGTACTGGAACAGTTAATGCTACCCCATTAGAATTATTAACATGTGATTATAGAATACAACATGTTAAAGAAACAGATCATTTTGATTTAATATTTACTGATGCCGCTAATTGCGAGCAAAGAATCACATTTGATGGACTACAATTAGTTCCTATTGATCTTTCACAATATGGACTAACTGGAATTACAAATTATCCAATGGTTATGTATAAACCAACGTATAATTATGGATTACAATCAGGTACGACTATTTATAGCGCAACTACAGACCCATCATTATGGACATCAGATTTACAAACGGCAATAGAAGAAGGAGATCTTATTGAAGTTTTTGTTGAAAATATTGTAAATGGATCTACAATATTGGGATTACGATTAAAGTCTTATAGTGAAATGTCCACACAAGATTTTATAGATGCACCAACTAATGGATATTCATTTGCGTTTGATTATATTTTAGTTACTGTTAGTGCAATAGAATGTTTGACTACAACAAAGATTAATATAATAAATGATACGTATTATGTATTACCAACAAGCAAATTACTGGTATATACAAATATTGATACTAATTTAAAAACAATTCCATATCGTTTTGAATATAAAAATCCTGAAGATTTGTTTGTTAGTGATGGTACTGATAGTCACGATTATTTAATAGATGAATATGGATCTTTAATTGATGTAACTAAAGTTGATTTAAAAATATGTAGTACAGATAATTATCAAACAATATATTATCAATTGAATTTTGAAAATAGTGGTGGGACAAATATTGTGTTTAATGGTCCATCTGGCGATGCTCCTAATAAAATAATTGTATCATATCAACAAGAAACAATTGATCCGTTAACATTTAATTTACGTCAATATTTTATTATGGATGGTATAGATGAATCTCATTCAATTAATACGGCGTATTATAGAGATTTTTCTATTGTTTCAGGATATACTGTTTGTGCATTTACTGGTGCGACTTTACCAACACCATCAATTACGCCAACACCAAGAGAGTCAATTACACCGTCAATATCGATAAGTTCAACAATGACGCCATCACCAACAATTACACCTAGTATATCTCTTTCTAATAGTCCAACACCTAGTTTATCTGTTTCTAATACTCAAACACCTAGTATATCTCTTTCTAATAATCCAACACCTACTTTATCTGTTTCTAATACTCAAACACCTAGTTTATCTGTTTCTAATACTCAAACACCATCTATATCTCAATCACAGACACCAGGGTTATCGCCATCAATATCATTATCAACAACACCTAGTATATCATTATCGAATACGCCTAGTATGTCATTATCAAGAACGCCATCATTATCATTATCAAATACCCCAAGTTTATCGGTATCAAGTTCGCCATTAGGTACAAGTTATATTAAGTTTGATTCATTAGATGGTGAAGTTGCAGTAATGGGTGGTACAAATATTGGAGGAAGGACATTTAATATAACATTTAAATATACAATTAATACTTATGTGGATAATAATTGGAGTGGAGGGCCTGTTCAAGCCGCCACATATTTACAGATTTCAAGAAATGGTGGATCAACATGGGAAGAAATTGATTATGTTACAGCAGAAATACCGGGATCATCTTATGAAACAGTAACTAGTTATTATACAATTCACGGTATAACAAATTTACAAGCCGTAAGAGTTAGAACATTATATGATTGTGCTTGGGCACAAGATCAACAGGGTGGAAATGTTGATGTTTCAATAGTTTCTGGTACTACAGATGAAGGTGCTCCTGTAGTGGTTATATGTAATAATAGATACTATGCTGGATGTTTAACAACAGCGACATTATTATGTGGACCTGAAGTATTTAAATCACCAACACCAACTAGAACAGCAACACCAACAATTGGAATAAGTAGAACACCAACACCAACTTCTAGTCCATTACCAACATATATTGGATTTGATAATAATGGTAATATAACCTTTAATAATTTAAAAAATAATGTTGTATCATTACAAGTTCGAATAACGGCTGAAGCTTGTCAATATTGGCAATATTGTAATTCACCACCAGAAGCAGTTGCAGCCTATTCATATCAAATTGATGGTCAAATATTAACTGATGAAGTATTTGAATGGCGTGCTACAGAATCTAATCCGAGTACATGTAATAGGAATGTTAAATCGTGGGTATATACAAATGTGCGTTCGGGATCTACGCTTACTACAAGTGTTTCAGTAAATAATGATTATTATTGTGGTCATTCATGGGGTGAAGTTACTGTTGAATTAGTTGGCGTAATAAATACACAAGGTAATGATTGGATACTTATTGATCCTCTTCATAATGTATATGTATATAACCAATCTACACCAGCACCATCTCGATCTAGAACACCATCAAGATCAGTATCGTCATCTAGAACACCAAGTATATCAATATCGAGAACACCTTCAATAACGCCTAGTATATCAAGATCGCCAACTAGAACGCCAAGTGTGACACCAGCAGCAATATATATTAATATTGTAAATAATTCAAATGATAATATAATTGAAAATGTAACAGTAGATGGATATGATGTCTTTAGTGCTTTACCAAATTTCCCGTATTATCCGGGGGATAGTGGTATGGCTAGATCACCATTAACGACGGGATATCGTACTGTTGGTTGTTTTATTGGAGGAAATGGAATTAGTAAGTATGCTAGAATAGTAGATAGCACTGGAGCAATACATTGTGTCAATATTAAGAACAGTGCACCATATTTTTCAATATCTAATGTATATATGAGTACATTTGATTCTATAACTATTATTCTTATGCCAAGTGGAATTTGCCCAAGTCCATTGCCAAGTAAGTCAGCGACACCATCAAGAACGCCATCGATATCATTATCTAGAACAAGAACACCATCATTATCAGTAAGTAGATCGGTATCTAGGAGTCCTGTAGTTTCACAGAGTGTTACACGAACGAAAACACCATCTCCAAGCAGTGTAGCATATTCGATATCAATAGATCCTGTTGAATTAGTTTTTAATAAAAATGGTTCTCCATATTTTGGAAATACTGTGGGTATAAAATCTAATGGCAGTTGGACAGCAACTATAATTAATGGTGGTGATATAATATCGAATTATAATCCACATTCAGGTACAGGAAATGATACTTTTTATGTTACAGTATTACCTGCTAGTGACAGTATACCAAGCATGGCAACAATAAGATTTACCTGCGGATCTTCAACGACAGATCTTACTATATGTAGAGATGGAACATTTTCGAAGTGTCCGCATTAATTAAATTATAAAATATAAAATGGGATATATAAGTGTTAATATAACAAATATCGAAATACCTAATAGCTTTAAAGTATATGTAAAGCCAGATGGCGGATATAGTAAACCATATCCTATTCTTGGTGATACATGGGTAGATTATGGCGTGCTTGTAGGTGTACCAATTTATCCGGCGGGAACTACAGAAATATGGATGTCGGGTTCAACATATGATTTTCAATATGGTACAACTTATTGGGTAAAACTTGTTGAATTTGATTATCCCGAACGTTATGTTATTAGAAATATAAGAATATTTGATGCGAAGATATTTGGTGTAATCCCATCTGTGTCGCCATCAAGATCACCATCTCATACAATAACACCATCAGTATCGAGAACGCCATCACCAATGCCATCAATAACAAGGACACCATTTCATACAATAACACCATCGGCATCACCACCCGCAGCATCATCATCGCCATCAAGTACTAGAACACCAAATATATCATTATTAAATACTAGAACGCCAAGTATAACGCCAACAAATGCGATATCTTTAGTTAGATTTGATTCAATATCGAATGATATTGCAACTATGGGTGTTCAACATCCTAATGGCCGAATATTTAGAATAACATTTGATTATACTACTAAAGCATATTGTGACAATAATTGGAGTATGGGTAGTGATCCTGTAAATTCATCAACATATCTTTATTATTCAATAAATGGTGGGGCAACATGGAATCAAGTTGTGGATGCATATGCTGAAGCAAATGTTAGTGGTGGAACTTATCCAATTGATGAAAGTGATTCACAAGAAGTAAATGGCTCGTTTACATTAACTGGTATAACTAATGTTAATCAAGTTAAGATACGTGCAGCATATGATTGCGCTTGGGGATCACAAAATGCACAAAATGGTTCTGCTGAAGTAGTAATTAGTAGTGTAAGTGTTAATATCGGAGATGCGGTAATTGTGTGTGATAATAGATATATTTCAGAATGTCCAGAGATACCTAAAATAGATTGTATGGGTATTCCATTAACACCGTCAGTAACGCCAAGTCGCACGCCAAGTGTGACTAAATCAGTAACGCCAACGCCAGAAGTAATTAAAATTTTTATAGATAATCAGTCTGGTGGTGTAGAAACAAGTATTTCGGATGTAAAAGTTGATGGTGTATCACTATTTGATGTTAATCCATTAGATTTCCCAATTTGGCCAGGTGATAAAACAGCTGGTCGTTCTAGATTAGCGACAGGAGTTCATGATGTGACTGTTTATATTCAAGGATATTCATCAGGAAGAAAACGTTTAACATTTACTGATAGTTTAGGTGCAGAATATTGTGAATATCTTAATCTTGGAGAATCAGAAGTTATCTTCCGAAATATTTATTTAAATCAAGCTGGTACTTATAATCCTTATGGTGGTGGTAATATTTCAGGATATATTATATTCTATAGTGGTGGAGAATGTCCACCACCACCATCACCGTCGAATTCTAGAACTCCATCTATAAGTAGATCACCACAACCAAGCGGAACGCCAGGTAGAACAGTAACGCCAACACCAACAATATCACCAACTAAGTTTGCTTATAATGTTCTTATATATGCATGCGATCAAAATTATACATGTAGGATGCCGGCTGTTGGTAATGCTCGTATTGTGAATTCTATACCATTAATTGTAGGATATTATTATAAATATGATGATTTTGTTTTATATATATCAAGTGAATCTTCAACAATTAATGGTGATATTGTAGAAATAACTAGTATGGGATTTAGTAGCTGTAATAATGCATGTGTGGGATAGAAATAAAAATATTTATATTTATAAAAATAGAGGAAAAAACATAAGATATGAGCTATTTACAAGAAAATAATTCAGCGAACTTAGCAGCAAGAATTACACATAAAGGTAGAAAAAGTATTGCCCGAGGACAATTTAATATTAAATATTTTCAAATTGGTGATTCAGAATATGATTATCGATTTTCTGAATTTGATGGAATAAATCATCCGGCACAAAAAGTATTAACACCTCTTGATAAAGATTCCCAAATAAAATATCCATATTTGTATAAAATTTCAGATTCCTCAATAACGGGAACTACCTATGGAACACCAATATTAGGTTCATTAACGGAAACCATTACAAATAATGTTGGAGCCGCCGGATATGTATCTGAATTTGTCGAATACAATTCTTTAATACCTGAAGGTACAAGAGTTATGTGTCCTGGCATTAATATTAATTCATCTATATTAACTGGCGGTACAACTGTAAATGTATCTAATAGTAATATATTTCAACCAGGAGATGGATTTATCACTCTTCATTTTAATAGTTTAACGGGAACCAATTCAATTATAAAACCAGCAGCAGGAAGTGGGAGAGCATCTACATCACAAGTATATCATTTAGTTGGTATATCAGGAAATACATTACAAGTAAATAGAGAACTTCCTAATTTGTCTTCATTCTCTGGAATTACATTTACGCTCATATCTAATGATTGTGATTTTCCCGGCATTTATGCATGTAATGAATCTGTTCTTGTTACTGATCAACAGGATCCTTGGAATTTAAGTATTATTTGGAGTAATTATCCTCCTGGATCAAATTCAGATAATTATGATAATAGCACATATGTATCTTCTAAAGAATATTTTGGATATAATATATCAACAGGTCAAATTTCAAATGATAATACAACTATAATGAACTCTTTTAATGTTCCAATAATTGTACCGCCAGAAGAACAACATAGTATAGCTATTATACATTATTCTAAAGCTAGTGATATTATGGTAGATCCTTGGTTAACATTTAAATATGAAGATTATATTGATCACACAACTGAAGGTAAAAATTATTTTGAAATTTATATTCCATTTTTACAATATGAAAGAAATACCGGAACAACTATAGGTGCTAGATTTTTTATGGATTCGATTGATTATTATATAAATTCAACCGCAATTAATACAAGATTAAATCAAATGAAATATAGGTATCTTATTGATGAACAAGGAGCTCATGTTGGTAAAATTTTTGTTAATCATAAGGTTATTATTATTGATGATCAAGAATTAGTTGCTGCTTTAGATCCAAAATCCAATAGAAGATATACATTACCTATTCCGGCAATATCTATTGTTCCAATTGATGTTAAATGTGGACCATATGATGGGTCCTTAGAACCATTATTAGGTGGAACAGGCGAAACAGTTTTTGTAACATATGTTTTACAATATTTAAATGGTACAGAACTAGGTTTAGACGGATTACCATGTAATTATTATAATAAAATTATAGGAAGTACAATACCAAGTGATGTGTCTATTAAATTTAATAATAATGATTTTAAATATATGAAGACTGTTGAAGATATTACAAATATAAGTGAAGGATATATTGCAGATACATTTAAAATTTTAGTACAAAAAGTTAGTAATGGTGAACAGCCAGATCCAGAACTGTGGCGTGAAATTGATTTTACTCATGAAATACCTAATCATACTGTGGGTAATATTATTGACCCTGAAAATTTAAAAAATACAAGATTTATTATAACTCATGAAGATTATAATAATGCAGATATATATTCTAAAACATACCCAGATTCATTAAAATTTAATGGTGATCAACCATTTCCTGGGAGTATAAAAATAAAACGAGCTACAGATATGGAAGTTATGTCATATATGATAAATTTACCGCCAGATGATTTCATAACTACACAAAATCCAACATATTATGGTGAATTACCAAAAAGAATAACAGAAGCGGCATTATTAGATGAAAATAAAAATGTAATGATTATTGCTAAAGCTTCAAGTCCGATTGTTAGAATTGGATCACAAGTTCTATCAATTAAAATAGATATTTAAATCTTTACAAAATAAAAAATATTCTTTACATATTGCGTTATAAGTTAAAATAGATGGAGAATGAACTAAAGTTAAAAAATAAGCCGAAAATTCTTGGGCTTGATATATCATCCAAAACAATTGGTTGGGCATTATTTGATATTAATGGATCAATATTATTAGAAGCATCTCATTTTACACCTAAAATTAAACCGCAACCTGAAGATAAAATTGAAGAGTTAATAAAAAAAGCCGATGCATTTAAAAAACACCTAGAAAAATATAAAGATTATGGTATTATAAAAGTAATCATTGAAGAACCACTTTTAAATTCAAATAACATTTATACTGTTGGCACATTAATACGATATAATTCAATGATTTTAAAAGAATGTTATAATGTTTTTAAGATTGTACCAACATTTATTTCAACATATAATGCAAGAAAATTTGCATTCCCTGACCTTGTTCAACCTAATGATAAAGGAAAATATGTGTTATTTGGTGGATATCCAAAAGATATTGATAAGAAACGAGTTATATGGGAATGTGTTAATTATATTTACCCCGAAATTAATTGGCCACGAGATAAAAAAGGTAATCTCAAAAAAGAATGCTTCGATATTAGTGATAGCGTTACTTGTGTTATTGGGTATATAAATATGATTAAGAAAAAATAATTTGTTTTTTTCAAATAAAATTGATATATTTTATTTGTAATAAAAATTGATTATTATTTTGTATAAATGGGTGAGAGAGTGGTGACTTTCACTCATTTTTTTATATAAAATTTTTTTTTCTCATTTATTTTTCGTATAATTTCATTATTATGATTGAGACATTAATAGATTATGGGCCTATTATAGAAATGTTAATTGATATTTTAGGTGATTACAAATATCATAATGAAAATAGTGGGCAAATTTCATTTTCTTGTCCTGTATGTAGTTATGAAATTAAAGGTCTTGATGAATTAGATGGAAAAGGTAATCTAGAAGTTAACTATAAGAAAGGTGCATATAAATGTTGGGCATGTGCTGAAAGTCACGACACACATGGGACATTACATAAATTAATAAAAAGATATGGAACACATCGACAATTGAAAAATTTTGAATTGTTGATGCCCGATAAAAATTTTGAATCAGTAAAGAAATTATATAATAAGGTAAAGCTTCCACAAGAATTTATTTCATTTAAAACTGCAAGTAGTGGATTAAAATTAATTCATCATTATAAAAGAGCTTACAATTATCTTAAAGAACGTCATGTGACGGACGAAATAATAGAAAAATTCAATATTGGATTTTGTTATGAAGGTAAATATGCGAATAGAATTATTATTCCATCTTATAATTCATATGATGATTTAAATTATTTTGTCGCTAGATCTTATGAAATTAAGCCATATAGAAAATATGATAATCCTGAAGCAGAAAAACAAACAGTAATTTTTAATGAATATCTTATTGACTGGAATGAGCCAATACATATTGTTGAAGGGCCGTTTGATAGCATATTTTTACCCAACGCTATACCGATGTTAGGTAAAGTTATGAGTGATTTTTTATTTGAAAAACTTTATGAGAACGCTAAAAAAATTATTATTGTTCTTGATGGAGATGCATGGATAGACACAGAAAAATTATATTATAAATTAAATGGTGGTAAATTATTTGGTAAAATTTGGGTAGTAAAATTACCAGAAGATAAAGATATTGCAGATTTACAAGGAAATTATGATAATTATAAACCTTTTCAAATAAATTAAAAATTATAATGATGGATATTGATTTAAAAGAAATATCGAAAGAAATTAATGAAATTCTCAAAAAAAGACGAGAAATTTTAAGACTTAGTTTTGTTGAGAATAAGCACATTTATTATATGATGGATAATAAGGGGCAAATCACGAGTAAATTTCCATCTGTTTCTAAAATAATTAAAAATTTTTTTAAACCTTTCGATGCACTGGGTATATCATTAAGTATGGCAAAAGGCGATCTTGAAAAACAAAAAGAATTATTAGCAGAGTGGAAACAAGCTGGTGAGGATTCTGTTAATCTTGGTAGCCGAACACATTTTGAATTAGAAAAATATGTTGTTTCATTATATGACGATTTTAAAGAAGTAAGACGACCAAAGTTTTATTGTACTGAAGAACAATTATTAAGAAGTGATAAGATGATTGATGCTGGTAAAAATTTTATTAATTTAATGCATGAAAGAGGTGCGGTTTTAGTAGATACAGAGATGGTAATGGGAGATCCTAATTTAGGATATGTTGGTCAATCAGATAATACATGGATAATGATGAATAAAGATAAAACTGATTTTGGTTTTGTAATAACAGATTATAAAAGTAATCAACCGAAAAACTTTGAAGTGATGCCATATACTGAAAAATTATATCCTCCATTTCAAGATTATCCCGATAATGCATTAGGTCATTATTATTTACAAATTCCATTATATGGGAAATTATTAATTAAAATGCTTGAAGGGAGTAAATTTGAAAATAATAAATTTTTGGGTGGTGTTATTGTATTATTGAAAGATGATGGTACATATACAGAATATAAAGTACCGCAACCTATTGTTACAACAATGATGAATTTAGATTTAAAACAATTTATTTAATAAAAATATGATTAAACGCATAATACATATCGCAGATATTCATGTTCATACAACTCAATTGCATAATTTATATAAAAACCAATTTACTAAATTTTTATCTGAAATTAATAAACATATAATTGGACTTACGGTTGATGAAGTTCGCATAGTAATTACAGGAGATTTATTTCATCAGAAAATTAATATATCAAATGAACAAATACTTTTAATATCTTGGTTTTTAAATGAGTTACTCAATTTTGGTCAAGTGATAATTATACCTGGAAATCACGATTTCCTTGTAAATAATATGGAACGAATTGATAGTATAACTCCAATTGTAAAGTTATTTAATAATAAAAAGATTAGTTATTTTAAAAATGGTGGAGTTTATGAGGATGAGAATATTAATTGGGTAGTTTATTCTTTATATCAACACAATCAAAGACCGCAATTTATTAAAAAAGATGGGTATTTTTATATTGGATTGTTTCATGGTCCAATTCAAGGATTGTCAACAGATTTAGGATATACATTTGATGATGCATATGATAGATTAAATTTTATTGATTTGGATTTATTGCTATGTGGAGATATACATAAACGTCAAACATTTAAATTGGCTAGTGGTGGTGATGCTGTAATGATTGGAAGTTTTATTCAACAAGATTTTGGTGAAGATGTTAAGCATCATGGGTATGGTATATTTGACATGGAAACAAAAAAATATAGTTTTTATGATTTACAGAATAATCAACCATTTTTATTTTTTAGAATAAATGATATTAAAGACATTGAAACAGAAACCGAAAATCTCGTTAATTTTGGATGATGAATTTATTCAATATTGCGAACTTAATGACATCAAAGATATTGAAAAATTTGCAACAGAACTTTTTCAAAAAGGTTTCACCATTGTGAAATATGGGGAATTACCAGATCAAGTCAAAGCAAAGGTTGTAAATATAAAAGGATATCAACCAAAAGTCTTTGTGGACGATGTTGAAATTGAAGACCCATCGGTTATAGATGTTTCAACAAAAATCCAAAAGAGTAAAACAGTTATTAAGACTAATAAGGTTGATAATAAGGACATTTATGATGAATAAATTTAATAATTTAAATAAAACATATTTGAAATTATGATTAAAATTTTGATTTGGGGATTTATTGCTTATGGTATGTCAACAATTATTACTGCTGGCGGTATATTTGAAAAACCACGTAATTGGATCATTTCTAAATCGGCATTTTGGGGTGATTTTTTTACTTGCATGTTATGTATTCCAACTTGGATTGGATTTTTTCTTTCATTTGTAATGGGTGGGATCACCATTAATTATTTTAATATAAGTCCGTATATATCGTGGTTTTTTGACGGTATGTTTACGGCAGGAATAGTATGGGCCATAAACTCTTTTATAGAATTTTTTGAAGAGAGTAGAATTAAATAATTGTTATGTATAGAAAAAAGAAATTAACTAATGGCGAAAGTTATGACGATACTGAAGTAAGAAATAAACTAATAGAGTTTGGGAAAGAAGTATTAAATTTAAAATTAAAATACAATCCCAAACAAAGAAAAATAGATTTAATTGGAATTGATGACCCAGAATTAGGCGTAGAAATTGAACGTGGTGGATGGAATGATGATTTTTGGAAAACACCGTCTTATTGTAATATATCAGGACTTGAATTTCCAACAGTTAATATTCCAATTCGAAAAGAAAAATACTGGAAAAAATATAATATTTGGTTTGGAAAATTGAAATATAATGTTAGTTGGAATAAAAATATATTTGTAAGAACTAATAAAAATTTTACACAAATTATAGTTATAAGACCTGAAGTTATTACTGATGATACTAAAGTATATCGAACTAGATTTCAGGCTAATAATTGTAATGAAATAGAAGATTGGTTATCATTTAAAAAAGAAAATGTTGAAACATATAATTTAATTAATGGAAAATATGAATTACAATGAACCATTTATTAAGGTTGAATGGTCAGATACTCCCGAAAATTTAACACAAGAAAGAATCAAGAGGGTTAAAGAATATTTTAAGAAAAAATATAATGCGGCAGACGTAAAGATTATAACTAAAATTATTTCAAATGAATCAAATGTTAAGTTAAAATCTTTAGAAATTAGTGATAGTATATTGGATCCACAATATCAAAAAAATCTTATTAAAGATTTTATAAAAGAAAATAAAATAGAAATTAAATGGGATTTGATAGATAGGCTTGATAATAGAATTAATAATGAAATTTCACAAAATTCTGTTAAATATAATAAATGGTTTATCAAAAAAATTGAATTTTCTAATTTTCTATCATTTGGAGATAATAATGTAATAGATTATACTAATTTAGGTGGCATTACTACAATTGAATCTGATCCTAAAAATTTCGGTGGAAAAACAATAGCAATGGTAGATTTATTATTGTTTTTATTTTTTAATTCAACTACAAAAACTAAAGTTGCACTGGATGTATTTAATAGATTTAGAAATTGTGATGAAGTTAAGGTAAAAGGATATATAACTATTGATGATGAAGATTATGTAATTGAAAGAAAAATAACGAGAAAGAAAAGTAAATCTGGTGAATATTCAGCAAAAAGCGATCTTGAGTTTTATAAATTAGATGTAAATAATGTTCTGCATAATTTATCTGGCGAACAAAGACGAGAAACTGAATTAATTATAACATTGGCAATTGGAACAGAAGAAGATTTTCTTTCAACTATTTTAACTACAGGTCATAATATAGAAGAATTAATTGATTCAAAGCCAACAGCAAGAGGCCAAATTTTAACAAGATTTTTGGGTTTAGAAGCATTAAAGATAAAAGAAGAAAAGTGTAAAGAAATTTATAATGAATGGAGTAAAAAACTTATTTCTAACACACACAATATTATACAATTAGAAACAGAAAATGCCGAGCATACTGAGACTATCATTGATTGTGAAAGATTAATTAATAATGATGTTGAAAATTTAAATAAATTTGAAACAAATCTTAGTATCCTCGTGGATAAAAAGGATAAATTATTACAATCTAGAAATAACGATATTGATCAGGAATTAATTAATATAAATCCAATTTTATTAAAAAAAGAAATACAAGATTTTATTGATAAACAACATAAATTAAAAAAACTTGGCGATGAAGTTATTGTAAAAGAGCCTTCAGAATATTACTCTGAAAATGAACATAATAAAATAATAGAACAGATAAATAATATTTTGATTAATGATGGCGTTAATAATGAAAATATTAAAAGAAATGAAAAACTTATAATAGAATTAGAAACCGGTAGTATATGTCCAACATGTAAAAGGCCATTTGAAGGTGTTGATCATAAAAATGAGATTAATGAAATAAAAACATTAATCGCATCGTTAAATAAGAACAAAAAAAATAATGAAGAAAAACTTACTAAACTAAGAGATTCAGAATCAGTTTTTTTAAATTTAAAAAGGGAATATGAAGAGTATGAGAAAAATAAACTTAAAAAGGCTAAATACGAGTTAGAGGCAGATCAAATTCAAATAGATATAGATAAGAATCAAACTCGATTAAATAATTATGATAATAATAAGAAAAAACTTGAAGAAAACCAGAAAATTGATAGTGAAATTATATTATTGAAAACTAAAATAGATACTATTAATGCAGATATTCGTGTTGCTAATATTAATATCGAAAGGAATAAAAATAACGTAGCAAATCTTAAAGAAAAAATAAAAATTAATCATGATTTAATTAAAAAAATTAAGGTAGAAGAAGAATTAATATCAACATTTAAAATTTATTTGACGATTTTTGGAAAAAATGGCATTTCAAAAGTTATCATGAAAAATATGATACCTTTATTAAATCAAGAATTACATAGAATACTGTCAGATAGTTGTTATTTTACTGTAGAATTAAATATAAACGATAAACAAGAGTTAGAGTTCTTGATGATTGATAATGAAACACGCGTTGTTAAATCTCTTAATTCGGGGTCTGGATATGAAAGAACTATCGCATCATTAGCGATACGTAGTGTTCTAACAAAGATATCATCTTTACCAAAACCGAACATCGTAGTTATGGATGAAGTATTTGGTAAAATTGCCGATGAAAATATAGAGTTGGTTGGCGAATTTTTTAAGAAAATAAAAAATTATTTTGAACATATTTTTGTTATATCACATAATTCGTTAATAAGAAATTGGTCTGATAATTTGATTATAGTGAAAAAAGATGATAATGTTTCATTTATTGAGTCTGTGACAACAAAAATAATATAAATTAAAAAGTGATAATAAAATTAATAATATATGGCAAAAACAAGAATTATTTATACTAATGAATTTCAAAATTATTTAAAAGATTTGAAGAAAATCCCCGTAATAACACATGAAAGACAGAATCAAATTTTTGAAGAATTGAAAAAGAAAACCATAACAAAAGAAGAAAAGAAAAAGTTGCATAATGAATTAATTGTTGGTAATTTAAGATTTGTAGTATTGATTGCAAAACAATACCAAAATCATGGACTTGATTTAGCTGATCTTGTTTCTGAAGGTAATATTGGATTATTAAAAGCTGTTAATAAATTTGATCCAAGTACAGGCTTGAAATTTATATCATACGCAGTATGGTGGATTAAACAATCAATAATGTCATCTTTAAACGAAAATTCACGAACAATACGAATACCAACAAATTTAATACAGAAAACAGAAAAATTAAAAAAAGAAGAGCCGATAAATTATTATGATGATTCAAATAATACTGTAACAGAAATATTCTATACATTACCATATTGTGTTGGATTAAATAATCCAATTAATGATGAGGGTGATGAATTAATCGATATTATAAGAGATCCTAATGAACAAAGTCCCGAAAACATATTTTCATCAGCGGAAGAAACTAAAAAAAGAGTAGCGGAAATGTTAAGCGTTTTGGATAATAGAGAAAAAATTATTATTGAAAAGTATTTTGGATTAAATGGCGTAGAATATAATTTGGATGTGATGGGAGAAGAATTTCATTGTACGAAAGAACGAGTTAGACAAATAAAAGATAAGGCAATAAAAAAATTAAGAAATGAAAGTTATTTTTTATTAAGTAATTTATAAATAATATAAAATATGAATTCAATAAGATTACTTTGGATAAAAGTATGGTCATGGTTAAAACCTATTTTAACAATTAAAAGTATATATTCTTTTTTAACTAGTAAGGTATTTTTAATTATATTGGTTTTGATATTGTTTCTGATGATAGGCCGTTTATGTGCCAGATCTCGTGATTTTGAAAGAATTAAAAAAATACAGGAACAGAATCTATTGGCTCTTACTGATTCTATAAAATTTGAAAGAAAACGTTCTGGAATGATGGAAATTTCAATTGCTGGATATATTGCTACTCAAAAAGAATTAAAAGATATAAATAATGATCTTTATGAACAAGTTAAAAAAGAAAAAGGTCAAGTAATTTCTTTAACTAATGCTGTTATTGAATTAAGGCAGACTGAAAAAGAGTTAAAAAATCATATAAATTATCTTGAATCTAGAATGGATAATCCAATAAAAATTAATGATAGTTTATTTATAATACCATGGGGATTAAAATATGATTGGGATAATGTAAATAATGATTTTTTTGGCGGTCGTACTTATATAACGCTTAAATTAAAACCAGGATATGTGTGGCGAGATGCAATTACTCCACCTATATCATTTAATTCTAAGATAAGTAATAATAATATAGATAGTTTATATCTTAATTCGAATGTTTTTGTTCTTAATCATTATAAAACAGAATTAATTGATAGAATATCACAAATAGATTTAACTTTTAAAGAAAAGGTTGAAAAGGGAAAATATCGAATTTATTTTGAAACAAAATATCCTGGATTTACTGCTAAATCATTAGAAGGTGTTATGATTGATCCTAACACTAATCCTTATATAAAAAGTTTATTAAAAAGGAAAAAAATATTTCCGAATATGTGGTCTGTGGGTGTTGGACCTTCATTTGGGTATAACGTTTTTTCAAATAAGATATATTTAGGAATAGGGGTTAATATAAATTATAACCTTTTACAATGGTAAAAAAATATAATAATTATGGCAGTAACACCACAACAATTTTTTACAAAAAACATGAAATGGTTCACATTAGTGTTCTTACTATTGTTTTTGTTTAAATCTATACAAAGTTGTAATCGTAATATGGGTATTAGATTATCTGAAAAAAAATATAAATATACTATTGATTCTTTAACAAAAAAATACGATATTTTAGAAAAAGAGTCTTCAGCTAGAATTAAAGAAATTGAGTTTGAATTAAAACTTCAAAAAGAAAAAGTTGAAGGAGCAAATAAAAGGGCGGATGCGATACAATCAGTTGCGGAAAAAGTTAAAACAAACACAATTGTCAATATTCGAACTGATCTTGATACAACAATGAAAAAATAAATGGGATTATTTAAAAATTTTAATAGGAGACGGTGGTTATATAATGGATTAATAGTTACATTTATTATTCTTTATGCTGCAACAGCATTTGTGTCTTTTTATCATGCTATTACATTTTTTAATATTGCTAATGCTATATGGCTTTCAGTTATATTAAGTTTTGTTGCTGAAATAGGACAAGCCTCAGTATTATTTAGTATACTTCTTAGTGAAAATAAATATAAATTTCTTTCATGGTTTATTATGTTTATATTAACCACATTACAAGTTATTGGTAATGTGGTAAGTTCGTTTGATTGGATTGTTGCCAATAATGATGCTGGCCTTGATGGATTTAAAAGATCGATTTTATTTGCAGTACAAACAGATGATCCAGAAATGTTTAGAATTATTGTTGCTTGGATTTCTGGAGCATTGCTTCCTGTTATTGCTCTTTCAATGACAGCTCTTGTTGCTCAAAATATAGAATTTAGAACTAATGAAACGGATAAAGATGATAAAAATGATAAAAATGATAAAGATGAAAAAGATGAAACTGATTTAATTGAAAAAGAAAACATTATAAAAGAACAATCAAATACTAATATTGATGCAAAAGATTTAATAAGTGAAATTTCAAAGATTAGACCAACAGAAGAATTAATTGAAGATTTCCGGCATTTTTTAAATACTAAAAAACCAAAAACTAAAGAAGACATTATTGAAGAAATAAAAAAAGAAAGCTTAAATTTAGAGACACAGGAAGAAGTAAAAAAAAATGATGATGAATTACCTATTATTCCTATTGAAGAAAATGAAAATCCTGTAGAATTACCCATTATTTCCGAATCACCAGATATTTCTATAGATGAAAATGAAAATCCAATAGAATCATCTATTATTTCTGAATTACCAGATGAAAATGAAATAAATTTTAATGAACCAGAAGAAATTTTTAAATCAGATGATGATTTTGGTCCAGTTGATTTAACTAATGAAATACCAGATAATTTACTAGTAACATCTGTTGAAGAAGAAGAAAATATAGATACTTCACCTGAAGTTAAAATTACATTAAATAATGGTATTGTTGAAAATGTTGAAATATCCCCTACCGAATCTGAAAAAGATATTAAACTTGATGAAACGCCACCATTAATTGAACTAGAAAAGGAAATCCAAGAAACACCATTATTAAAAAAAACACAAGTAAGTACACAATATCCTACTTTTGAACAATTAGAAAGGATTCGACAGATTGCTAGAGACAATCTAAAAAAAAAATAACGGCAAATCTTCAAGAGACGGAAAAATCATATATTTCTGGTGATACACCATTACCTTCTCCATCATTTAAAAATATGCGTCCAACATTTTTGCCGAGAAAAAGTTTTTTAAGAGATGTTAGAGATACAAACCGCAGAAAATCTTAGTGATGTTCGATTGAATATCAGTAGAAGAAAAAGTAAAAAAACCCAAATATTTTTATATGATACTCAAAGAAGAGTAGATGATTTTATAATGAAAATAAAATATCGTAATAATGGTAAATATAAAGATATACCTCATTATATTATTACTAAACAAGGAAAAGTAATAGAAATTTTTGATACACATTTTTGTTCTAGTACATTTGATGTTAAATGGGATAGAAATCAAGTTAAAATAGCATTGGAAAATTTAGGTTGGCTACATAAAAATACAATTACCGGTGTTTTATATAATTGGATTGGTGATCCATATAGAGGTGAACCATATATAAAAAAATGGAGAAATTATTATTTTTGGGATCCTTATACTGAGGAACAATTAAGAGCACTAGTAGAAATTAGTAAAAATATTTGTAAAAAACATTCTATACCTTATCAAACTGTACCATCACAAGGATATCTTAGTGATGTAATAAAGTTCACTGGTATTGTGTGTAAATCCAATTTTCTAAATATTTATACAGATATAAACCCTTCGTTTAATTTTAATATATTTTATGAATATGGAAATAAAGAAGATACGTAATGAATATGATGAGATCAAACGTATGTTAAATAAAATAAGACAGATACAACTGATCAATAAAGCTAACGATTATGGCATATTAAGTGAACAATTAGATGATATAGATTCGTCTGGAGAAAATAATATTTATGACGAATCAGATCAAAATAAAAAACAAGACATTTTTGTTATTAATGATGTTGATGTTAAAATACATTCTGAAGATTCAGAAGATTTAGTACTTAATGACGAAGAAAAACAAAAAATATCACAATTGATTGATGATTTTAGAAAAGAGGTTTCTGAACTAGTAGAATTTGGTAGATTAGACATATATGATGAGAATGCGAAATTGGATGGTAAAATTATTGATATAAATTTAATATTTTCATTATCTACTGGAAATGATACGGGTTTATATATTTCAAATCCTTCAATGTTGAAAATTGATGATAATTCATCTAATATAATAAATAAATTGAGAGCATTTGAATCAAAATATGTAAATACATTAAATGATTTATTAATTAATAGACGATCAACATAATATGGCCTTAACAGATACAGATAAAAATCAAATAACTACAATAGTACGAAAAGAAATAAAAGATTTTCTAGAAACGACTCATGCTCATAATATTGTGTTAAGAATAATTCAAAAAGAATTAGGCGGTAGACGTATAGATGAAAAAATGGTTGACTTAGCAACTAAGGTTGTTGTCGAATTATTTAAAATATTATGGCAAAGAAAATCTTTTTGGGAAAGCGCAATAAAAAATATAAGATAATGAAATATGAAAAATAGAATTAAAGGCGGCAAAGCAGATAATTTATCTATAGAAGATATAGCAAAAAAACATGGTGTTTCTGTAGATATTATTAAAAAACAATTGATATTGGGTATAAAAGTGGAAAGAGAACATACTCATGATGATAAAATTGCAAAAGAAATAGCAATGGATCATTTGACTGAATTTCCAGATTATTATACAAGATTAAATAAAATGGAAAAAACTGCTGAAAAAGAATTGGAAACAAAAGAATCGATGGGGGCAGACGCATCTGGTTCATATGAAGCACCGTTAAGTGGAACAATATTAAAAAAAGATATACATAAATTATATAATTGGAAGCCAAAACAAAAAGATGTTAAAGAACAAATGGATGCTAGTGTTTCAGCAGGAGCAATGTATGATGGGCCAATTGGAACCGCCGGGCCCTCGAGTCCAATAGATAAGTCAAAAAAGAAAAGAAAAGATCCATTAAAAATTGATAATGCCAAATCTATTCAAGGGGCAAGTATAACCGGACCATCAACTAATGATATGATTGCTATTAAAAAAGGATTTCCATCATGGGGTGGTAGAATCGGTGAAGGTGGTAAAAGTGGGCCAAAAATTGTAACTATAAATGATAAATGTAAAACGTTTCCATATTGTGATCAAGGAGCCAGTTCCGATAAAGGTTTTAAAGGAAGGCCATTACCATTACAATTAAGAGAAGCGATAAAAGAAGCCTCAGAAAAATATCGGATTTCAGAAAATGAAATAGCTAAAATAGTTGCTGAGGCATTACCTTTAGGTATTGATTTTACTCCAATGTTAAGATGGGGAAAAGGTAATACTGAACGTTATATATATGAACTTATGACTATAGATCCAGTAACAAATGAGCCAGCCCCATTAATATTTAAAACAGAAGATGAAGCCAAATTTAATAAAATGAAATTATTATTATATGATGCTAATATTAAATTTAAAGATGAAATGAGGCCATTAGAAGATGATGATTTAAAAACAAATACGTCAAATGTTGGAAATTATGATGACGACGATGATGATACTGAGTGGCCTGAAGATGATGATTAATATAAAATAATTAGATATTTATTGAATATGAATATAAAAGAATTAAATAATATTATAGAAGGGGTATTAAATCAAGAAACCAAAAAATTAATAATAGAACAAATATCCAAAACAAATAAGATGATTGATACTATTAAAAATTTTCAGACATTATATGGAATGTCCGATAAAATTTCAAATGTTGAAGAAATTGATGATGGTTTTATTGTTAATATTAAAGATATAAAGCCAGAAGAATTAGTTGATTGTTGCGGTGGAACATCACTTAGTGACGCACAAAAAAATTTAATTCAAGGTTTACATCACGATCTTGAAGAAAATGGAATGGGTAATAATTTTGATATTGATATTGAAACACAAGGTGATGAAAATACTTTAACCCTTATAATAAAAATAATAACAAATAATGATGAATTATTAGGAAATACAGACATGAAAGAAATAACTAAAGACACTAACCCAGCTATAGATAAAAAGAAAGATATTATCTTAGGTAATAAAGAATTATCTGTGGACGAAGCTGGCATTAATCCAACAGCAGAAGTTGTAGAGGATGAAAAATGGATACAAAAGGCTATTAATCCAAAACATAAAGGTTATTGTACACCAATGACAAAAAAAACATGTACTCCAAGACGTAAGGCTTTAGCTAAGCGTTTTAAAAAGGGAATTGAGAAAGAATCTGTAAAGAAAAAAACTATAACACTCAATGAAAAACAAATGAAAGAATTATTAATAAAAATAATTAATGAAGCTACGGAAACAATGGATGCGACGACAGATAGAGTAAGAAGAGAGAATGATAGACAAAATAAAGAAGCATTAGCTGCCGTGGATAAAAAAATTAAAGATTATTTATCATTTAAAGGAAATGATAATCCCGAATTTCCAAATCAAATTGGTCAGGGAGAAGAAAAGGCCGCAAGACAAAATTCTAAAGAACAAGATAAAGAAGTTGATATTAACAGAGGACGTGGGCCGCAAGATTTAGATTATGATACTGATGGAATTGATGATAATGGCGAGCCAAACAAAAAATTTCGAGATAGAATGGAGAAAGCATTAGTTGGTGATTCAACAATGGGTAATTCTCAAAATGCTGTGGGTATAGTTAAAACAAAAACCGGAGAAAATATTTTAAAAAGTATGAAAAACAGACGTGAAGCACTTAGAAAAGAACCTATATATCCGAAAGAAGCAGTTCCTGTAGAAATAAAGCCAGAACCCAAACTAGGAAGACCAGTTAATGAAAATATAATATCAAAAGAAGTTACAGAAGATATTAATAAAATGAAACGAATATTTTCATATAATGAGAAAACACAATAAGTCTTTCTTTTAAGATGCATTATCCGTATATTTAATAATATATGGATAATAAAAAAACACTAATATTAGATATCTATAAAGATCAACTTAATGATTGGTATAAAGTTCATAATATAATTCGTGAAAAAGCTGAATTATATTGTGATTTTTTATGCTCATTGTTAGATGTAATTGATGAAACATATTTAGGTTCAGATGTAATAACATCTTCTGAAGATATGATAAATCATTTTAATTGGTGTTTAAATAAAGTAATATCAGATTTTGAACAAGAAAAAATTTATTTTACCACAAAAGAAATGCATCATGATTATTTATGGGTATTTTTTTATAAAGCATATTATACTTGCAATACTGAAGATAAAGTTACTATATTGTTTGATTATTTTAAGTTATTATTTAATTTCATAAGAGTAAAAACAACACAAGAATTAGAATCATTTACAGATTTATATAAATTATTTGATCAAAGCTTGAAAAAATTAAATTAATTTTATATATTATATACAAAAATACAGATATTATGGAAACATTACAAAAAATTAAAGAATACGTAGAATTAATGTCATCAGAAGCACATAAAGTATATGATAAAGGAAATCGCAGTGCTGCAACGAGAGCTAGAAAGCATGCTCAAGAAATTAAAAATCTTTTAAATGATTTTCGTAAAGAGCTTCTTGAAAAAACTAAAAAATGATGATACAATTAATAAAAATATACATTTTTGTATTATCATTACTCTATATTCTCACTTTTTTATTTAGATTAATAATTCAAATAAAAAGTGATGATATAAACATAGAGCCAATGAATCTTAGTGTATTTGAAAAACTTCTTTTATATTTATCTGGCTCTTATGTGATAACATCAATAATAACCCTATTTTTATAAAATGAGAACTGCCGTGTATGATACTATTAGTTCATTGAGACCATATTTTTTTTCACTTAGAGAAATCAAAGAAAATGTTAGTCTTGATATTAGATTGCCATTAAATTGGAAATTATTGGAATATAGTGATGATCAAATTAAGATTCAAGATCAAAATGAAAAAAATATGCTCATTTCTATAATTAATACGGCAACTAAGGATGGTTATAATGAGGTATTTAATATAGCAAAAAAAATAATTAAAACAAATCTAGAAGAAGAAGAAAAGTTTAAATTATTTAATAGTACTGTAGATGAGCTTAAAGAATTATTTCTCAATTCATCATTAGATAAATTAAAAGAATTATCAATTATTAAAAATGGCATACGAAATAAAGAGAGCACTGGAGAAACTGGAACAGGAGATATTAAAGGATAAAGATCAAGTTGAACGTCACAAACAAAAAACTATTGAAGAAATTAAAACATATGATAAATCAATAATGTTTAATAAATTTCATGTAAAGAAAAAAACATTTCTTCAAAAATTATTAATTATATTAGGAAATGGAAAAAAAAGGTGAAATTTTAAAACAATTAGCAATAATATCTGATTTGCTTGAACATATAAATATGAATACTTTATTTACAAGTGTTGTTTTTGATCTAGATAAAAGGGATTTTGATGAAATTTATGATAAAATATCGAAAAAAAACAAGGTTGGTTCAACTAATTTGGATAATATGTTTACAGTAAAAATAGGTGAAATTAATTTTGTTTTTAATAAGAATAATGTCTAAATAAATATGATCTTTTGAATCCTTTTGCTTCTAATATTTCATAAAGTTGACTTCTTTGAAAAGTGGTAATATCTTTAATAAAAATAAAATTATTTCTTTTTCTTTTTATAAGATCTTGTTTTACTATTTCAAATAATCTCTGAGTATCATTAATATTTTTATTTCCAAAAAATCTAATATCATTTTCAATTTGTAAAAATAATTTATTATTTAAAGTAAAAATTTGAGAAATTTCATCAACTTTAAGAATAATTTCCATCATTTTGTCATAATGAATTCTTTTTTTTGACATAAAGTCATATATTAATTCTTCTTCCCAATATGGTATTATTTCTTTAATTCGAAATCTTTTATCATTCATTTCAATTTCAACATTTCTTCCAAGATCATCTCTAGTATATGTGGGTTTAGCCCATTTATTATTTGGAAATATTAATCCTAATTCAAATTTAAGTTCTTGTTTTCTTTTTCCACCTTGTAATTTTATAAATGGTGGTTTTTTTTGTGTTTTAAATTCATACCAATGATTATAAATTGTATTTTTTTTCATACATTTGCGCAATATTCTAACTTTCTTTTTGTTACAAAAAAGAACTATAAAATATCTATATTGTTTCATATATAAAATATACAATAATAATTTCTTTTTTTAAATTATTTTATTTATATTTAAAAAGATTAAAATAAAGATGGCTATTTCTTATATTGGTGGTAAAGCTAGAATCGGAAAATGGATTGTTCCATATATCCCAAAAGATATAGAAACATATGTAGAACCATTTTCAGGTATGTTCTGGGTATTTTTTAATATGAATCTAACAGATTATCCTAATTTAAAAACTGTGGTTTATAATGATTTTAATCAACTAAATACAAATCTTTTTAAATGTTCAAAGCAATATGATAGATTATTACGAGAATTACAAGAATATCCTCGTCAAGAATATCGTAATTACACAGCAGATAATTCAATTTATGCCGAATTATTCACTAAATGTCAAAAAGAAGTTTTTGATCCAAATTTAATTATTGGTGATGAACCAGATTTTGAAATTGCAGCAAAATATGTATATGTTTTAACCCAAATATTTTCGGGATCAAAACCAGAAACATCAAAATATGTTGATTATAAAGGAAAATATCGATGTAAGATAGATATTTTTGAAGATAAACTTAGGCATCCTAGATTTAGAGAACATTATGATAAAATAACATTTATAGAAAATTCAGATTTTGAAGAAATTATATATAAATATGATTCACCAACCACATATTTTTATTTAGATCCACCATATTGGAAAACAGAAAACTATTATTCTGCACATGATTTTGATAGCAAAGATCATGAGAGATTATCTTTATGTTTACATAAAATAAATGGAAAATTTGGGTTGTCGTATTATGAATTTCCACAGTTATTGGATTGGTATCCAAAGGATAAATATAAATGGGAATCTAAGGCATTTAAAAAAGCCGCTGCCGCCAAAATTGGTGTTATACAAAATGAAGGAATTGAATTGTTAATTATGAATTATTAATCTATTTATACTAAAATGATAGTATTTAAAATGTCACCTGAAGTTTTAATATATATTCAAACAATTAAACAATTCATTGATAATAATGATGAAGCAAAAGAACATTTTGCAATTCAAGGCAATGAAGAAAAATTTTTTAAATTTGTCGGTGAATTATCACAAAAAAATTTTGATGAAAGTGGTGATCCTGAATTAACTGTTTTACAATTTGAAGAAATTAGACAAAAAATTAATAATATTAAAGAAAATTCGGAGGTGTTTACTAGTGTTGGTGTTTTCATATCTGTTGGTGATTTAGGCTATATATCGTTAAATTAAATAAAAAATTACATGAATAGAAAAATACCGCTAAACTTTCCATTGTTTGAATCATCTTATGGTTCTGATTTACCTATTGAACAATATTTTATAATATTATTTGATTTATTGCCATCAAAAAGGGTTTCAAAAGGGAGTTATTCAGATAATTTAATATCATACTTTAAAGAAAATGGATTTGTAGAAGAATCAAAAATATCATATTTTAGGAAATGTAAAACAGAATCATTCCAAATATTATTATTAAATCATGAAAAACAAATGATGATTAACATTAAGTCAAATATAATTGGAAATCATAATAATTTAGTATCATTTGAGGTATATTACAATTTAAAAAATGGTAATTTATCTACACAATTAAAATTTTCAGAGATAGATAAATATGAAGAAAAATCAAAAGATTTGGGTGGAACAAATATACATCTTGTTACGAGTGACGCAGGACATTTGTATACAGAAGAATATAATTTAATTGTTCCTGAAGTTGATATTGAATTAAATTATGGAAAAGATTTTGTTTTAATACATAATAATATTTTAAAACGATTAAATACTAATTATGATAATGGTATAATATTATTACATGGAGATCCCGGAACCGGTAAAACAACATATTTAAAATATTTGACTAAATATATTCAAGAAAAAAATGTTCTTTTTATACCGTCATCATTGATAGAAGTATTGTGTGAACCATCGATTATTCCTTTTTTAATGGAAAATAAAAATTCAATTTTATTAATTGAAGATGCAGAAAAAGTTATTGCTGATAGAGAAGGACGAGGATCTTCAGCTGGGGTGTCAAATCTTTTAAATTTAACTGATGGAATACTTGGAGATTGTTTGAATATTCAAGTAATTGCCACTTTTAATATGAATAGAGAAAAAATTGACAGAGCATTATTACGTAAAGGTAGATTAATAGCAGAACATAAATTTGAAAAATTAAATATTGAAAATACGAATAAATTATTAAAACATATTGGAAAAAACTATGTGGTTAATGAACCAATGTCCTTAGCTGATATTTATAATATTGATTCTTCAATAAGTAGAGTAACAAAAGAGGAAAGAAAATTAGGTTTTTAAATGAAAAAAATTTTTATTTTTTCGTCAGATGAATGTAAAGCCTGTATTTTTTTAAAAAAATTATTACAAGAAGAAAATATTACATATATCGATATAAATAAAAATTTACCTCAAAATAAATTATTATGGGATAATGTGACATCTGAAATAAATTCAACAGCATTACCATTACTTTTTATACAAGAAGAAAACAATTATGAAGGAACTGCTTATATTGCCGATCAAGACTGGAAAACATATAAAGAACTCATAGAGATAATAAAAAGAAATGTTTAGATGAAAAAAGGAGATCAAAATCTCCTTTCTTTTTTGTGCCAAGAATCAATATAAAAGTATTTATCTGAAAGTACGTTCGGATAAATGGCTTTACAAAAGATAAATTGGACCCAGATTGACACTTTAAATATTCCTTCTGGATATACCGTAAATTTAGGATCGATTTCTACACCACTTGATGGTGTAATTACGGATAATTTAATTATTCAAGGAATTAATTTTTTCGCGTGGTTAAGTGGAACTAGCGGTGATACAATACATTATGCTATTTTAGAACAACCAAATGAATTCTTAGAAAATCAAACAATATTTGGTAATTTATATTTATTTAGTCCAACTGGCGAAACTGGCGTTAATCTTATTTTAAGTGGTTCAGTAGATTCTAGTATTGTTGTAACAGGATCAACAGGATCATCAGAATTAAATAATGGTTATTTAATTTTGCGTGGACAAAATGATATAACAGGTATACCTTACATTGCGTTATTCTCTAATAACCCATTAGATCCATCAGGTTTATATGTTTTATTAAATGGTTTATCTAATGATATTAATCCTATTGATGGCCCGGCAATAACACAAATTATACCAGGCGGCGAAACTGCTACCATAATTGGATTTGAGTCATTAACAGGATGGACATATGGTACAGTAACTTTTTATACACCAGCTCAATTTTTATCGGGAATAAATGTAAGTGGAGAAACAACAGTAGATTATCTTCATTTTAATACTAATTTATCATCTGGTGATACATTGGGTGATTTATATTATGATTCTATAACACAAGGTTTAAGTTTTAAATATTCAGATAATAAAATATTAAATATTGGTGAAGAAATTTTAGCACCATTGTGTCGTAATCTTAGTGGTGAAATAATACCAAAAGGTTATCCGGTGTATATTGCCGGTTCAGATGGGGAATATTCGTTAATTGAATTAGCAGATTATGTAACATATAATGCGTCAAGAATATTAGGTATAACGACTGAAGATGTATTTGATGGCGAAGTTGGTCGTGTAACACGATTTGGTGTGATTAACAATATTAACTTAACAGGATTTACTGATGGAGATATTGTTTATTTGAATCATAAAAAGTTATCAGTAGATAAACCTATTGATGGTAATTATTTTTGTATTATTGGTAATGTAATAACTAGTGGTATAAATGGAAAATTATTTGTTAATCCGTATCTTGCACAATATACGTCGGAAATGTTACAATATAATTCATTTTCGACAGATATTGGTTATAATACAACAATGTCTTTTACGGATTTAAATAGGACGTTTACTATTAGCCCAATTAATGATACATTTTATTATTATTATAGAGGTGAGAAATATATAAAAACTGGCAATGATTCATTACAAATTTCAGATATAGATGGGTTACATCTTATATATTATAGTGGCAATACAATGTATGAAATTGTACAGCCAGATATTGATCAAACATATCAAATATATTTAAATGCAATACCAATAACAGTAATATGGTGGCATGTTAATCATGGTAGGTATTATTTTATGACTGATGATAGGCATACAATAGCTTATCCATGTAGTTTACGGGCACATGATCACACATTATTTGGTTTGAGTTATATTAATGGTTTTGACCCATATGATATAACGATAGGAGATGGTTCTTTAGATGATCACGCTCAGTTTAAAATAAGTGGTGGTACTTTTCTTAGTGAAGATGTTTATATAAATGATATGGGTCAAGATCAGGGCTTGCCTATTGTATATAAAACTGGGACCACATCGACAATAACATGGGAAATAATATCAAATTCCGGATTTTCAATTTTAATTGATTCAATTACAGGTCGACCTGTATATAATTTATATTCCGGATTAACGTGGTCATTAGAACCAATACCTAATGATTCATATGGACTTATACATATATTTGGTATAAATAATTATAATAATTCTGGATTATATTCTATTGTTGGTTTAAATTATTATGATAATGTTTCAGATGCTGAAAGTAATGCAGTTAAGGAAGGAAATATTATTCTTAAAGCTGCCAGTCCATATCTTTTAGGAATTAAACATCTTATTAGTTTTATTATTCATACTAAGGATAGTATGACTAATGCAGTAAAAGCCGCAATTGTTGAGCCAGTTATTAAAACTGATTATTCATGGATTGATTTTAGAGGAACATTAGCGGGTATGGCAACAGGGATAGGTGAGTCTGGATCATCTGGCACAAGTGGATCATCAGGTAGTTCAGGATCAAGTGGTTCATCTGGCATAAGTGGATCATCAGGTAGTTCAGGTACTTCTGGCACATCGGGTTCTAGTGGTTCATCTGGTACATCAGGTTCTAGTGGTTTATCTGGAACGTCGGGTTCTAGCGGTTCATCTGGTACGTCAGGTTCTAGTGGTTCATCTGGAACGTCAGGTTCTAATGGTTCATCTGGCACGAGTGGATGTTCGGGTTCTAGCGGGTCGTCTGGTACATCAGGTTCTAGTGGATCATCTGGTATAAGTGGAACATCGGGTTCTAGTGGATCGTCTGGCACAAGTGGTACATCAGGTTCTAGTGGTTCATCTGGCACATCAGGTTCTAGTGGTTTATCAGGTTCTAGTGGTTCATCTGGCACAAGTGGAAAAGCAGGGAGTTCTGGCACATCAGGTTCTAGTGGTTTATCAGGTTCTAGTGGTTCATCTGGTACAAGTGGATCATCAGGTAGTTCAGGTACTTCTGGCACATCAGGTTCTAGTGGTTCATCTGGAACAAGTGGAAAAGCAGGAAGTTCCGGCACTTCTGGCACATCAGGTTCTAGTGGATCATCTGGCACTTCTGGAACATCGGGTTCTAGTGGATCGTCTGGCACAAGTGGAAGTTCAGGTTCGTCTGGTACAAGTGGTACATCAGGTTCTAGTGGATCATCTGGTATAAGTGGAACATCGGGTTCTAGTGGATCGTCTGGCACAAGTGGTACATCAGGTTCTAGTGGTTCATCTGGCACATCAGGTTCTAGTGGTTTATCAGGTTCTAGTGGTTCATCTGGCACAAGTGGAAAAGCAGGGAGTTCTGGCACATCAGGTTCTAGTGGTTTATCAGGTTCTAGTGGTTCATCTGGTACAAGTGGATCATCAGGTAGTTCAGGTACTTCTGGCACATCAGGTTCTAGTGGTTCATCTGGAACAAGTGGAAAAGCAGGAAGTTCCGGCACTTCTGGCACATCAGGTTCTAGTGGATCATCTGGCACTTCTGGAACATCGGGTTCTAGTGGATCGTCTGGCACAAGTGGAAGTTCAGGTTCGTCTGGTACAAGTGGTACATCAGGTTCTAGTGGATCATCTGGAACAAGTGGAAGTTCGGGTTCTAGTGGTTCGTCTGGTTTATCTGGGGATAAGTATGCTGCTAGATCAAATACAACATTAACAATAAGTACTGGTTCTCAATCATTAAATATTGGTACGGAGTATTCATACACTGCTGGCCAATCATTAGTTATTGGTCATGATGATTCAAATTATATGACCGGTATTGTTACTTCTTATAATCCTTTAACAGGAGAATTAGTTGGTAATATTACTGATATTGTTGGATCTGGTACATATTCTGAATGGGATATAAATTTGGCTGGTGCTCAAGGAGCAGATGGGACATCAGGTTCTAGTGGTTCATCTGGAACATCAGGTTCTAGTGGTTCATCTGGAACAAGTGGATCATCAGGTAGTTCCGGTACTTCTGGAACATCAGGTTCTAGTGGATCGTCTGGTACAAGTGGAAGTTCAGGTTCTAGTGGTTCATCTGGAACAAGTGGAAAAGCAGGAAGTTCCGGCACTTCTGGCACATCAGGTTCTAGTGGTTCATCTGGAACATCAGGTTCTAGTGGTTCATCTGGAACAAGTGGATCGTCAGGTAGTTCCGGTACTTCTGGAACATCAGGTTCTAGTGGATCGTCTGGTACAAGTGGAAGTTCAGGTTCTAGTGGGTCATCTGGTACAAGTGGAAGTTCAGGTTCTAGTGGTTCATCTGGTACAAGTGGATCATCAGGTAGTTCCGGTACTTCGGGAACATCAGGTTCTAGTGGCTCATCTGGCACATCAGGTTCTAGTGGTTCATCTGGAACAAGTGGATCATCAGGTAGTTCTGGTACTTCTGGAACATCAGGTTCTAGTGGTTCATCTGGTACAAGTGGATCATCAGGTAGTTCCGGTACTTCTGGAACATCAGGTTCTAGTGGATCGTCTGGTACAAGTGGAACATCAGGTTCTAGTGGTTCATCTGGAACAAGTGGATCATCAGGTAGTTCTGGTACTTCTGGAACATCAGGTTCTAGCGGATCATCAGGTACAAGTGGAAGTTCAGGTTCTAGTGGTTCATCTGGAACAAGTGGATCATCAGGTAGTTCCGGTACTTCTGGAACATCAGGTTCTAGTGGATCGTCTGGTACAAGTGGAACATCAGGTAGTTCAGGTACTTCTGGCACATCAGGTTCTAGTGGTTCATCTGGTACATCAGGTTCTAGTGGTTCATCTGGAACAAGTGGAAAAGCAGGAAGTTCCGGCACTTCTGGCACATCAGGTTCTAGTGGTTCATCTGGAACATCGGGTTCTAGTGGTTCATCTGGTACAAGTGGATCATCAGGTAGTTCCGGTACTTCTGGAACATCAGGTTCTAGTGGATCGTCTGGTACAAGTGGAACATCAGGTTCTAGTGGTTCATCTGGTACAAGTGGAACATCAGGTTCTAGTGGATTGTCTGGTACAAGTGGATCATCAGGTAGTTCCGGTACTTCTGGAACATCAGGTTCTAGTGGATCGTCTGGTACAAGTGGAACATCAGGTTCTAGTGGTTCATCTGGTACAAGTGGAACATCAGGTTCTAGTGGATTGTCTGGTACAAGTGGATCATCAGGTAGTTCCGGTACTTCTGGAACATCAGGTTCTAGTGGATCGTCTGGTACAAGTGGAACATCAGGT
>Ga0255342_1001298_pt1 | contig 36514 bp, 30 predicted proteins | sample wastewater_treat_3_FD_192416 | JGI IMG/M metagenome (GOLD analysis project Ga0255342, IMG submission 192416) | Wastewater microbial communities from Lulu Island WWTP, Vancouver, Canada - plant14 | ecosystem: Engineered > WWTP > Wastewater > Unclassified | place: Canada: Vancouver, British...
GGGCTTATGTTAACAACACTGAAGGTTCTCCTATGTCAAATGTAAATATTACTGCATATAATTCATCTGGAGATATTCAATTTACAACCTTAACTAACCCAAGTGGATTAATTGATAGACAAGAAGTTACAGAATATGTTAATAGAGGTGGAACAAGAAGTTACTATAATAATTACATAATAAATGCAACTTCATTAGGGTATGAAACAGATAGCAATGTATTTAACTTCACTACAACCCAAAATAAACTTAATGATGTGTTTACATTACAAGGAGAAGGATTACATTGTGGAGAACTAAATTCTGCAAATACAGTTTACACATTAGCACAAAATGTTTCTTCAATTGGAACTTGTTTCACAATAACTCAGCCAAATATAACTCTTGATTGTGCAGGATATTGGATAAACTATTCTATAAATGGTTTGGAGAATACTTATGGAATTTATACAAATCAACTTAACACAACTATAAAGAATTGTAATATTGTTGATGGAAATTGGACAAGTTCAAATAACAATAGGTTTGGTATTTATCTTGATAGGAGTAATTTTTCTAAATTATACAACAATTTTGTAAATACCAGCGATTCTGTATCAATATATTTAAAAGCAAGCACAAATGTTGATTTAACAAATAATACAGGAATAGGAAATTCTGGTTATGGAATATATTTTTATGGTTCTTCAGATAATTGTAGTTTAACAAATAATCTTGGAACAAGTGATGACAATAGGGCAATTGCATTATACAATTCTAATAATATACTATTTATCAATAATACTGCTATAAGTAATTCAAATTATGCTTTAATGATTACCTCCTCTAATAATAACACATTCATAAATACAAGTGCAATAAGCGAGAGTGGTAGAGGAATATATCTTTCATCTTCCAATAATAATAATTTTGTAAATAGCTCTGGAAGAACTTATGCTTATGATTATCCAATTTCATTATTTTCATCATTCAACAATACATTTACAAATAGTTCTGGAATAAGTGAACATGGTAAAGGAGTATACATTCGTGAATCATCTGATAATATATTTGTAAATCACATATCAATAACTTCTGAATATGCAATTTCTATAAATTCTTCAAATAATACTCTATTCAAAGATTGTATAAATATTTCTGGCGGAAAGTATCATGTTTATTATGCTTCTAATCCTGGAAGAAGCGTAAATAACACATTTACTAATTGCTCCTATGATTTAACTTCAAATGCAAGCAAAGAATTTATTAATGGAGAAGAAAATGAACTAATAAGAAAATGGTATTATCAAACTTATGTAAATTACACAGATGGAACAGCAGTTACTGGAGCAAATATAACAGCATATAATTCATCTGGCGATATTCAATTTACAACTTTAACTAACCCAAGTGGATTAATTGATAGACAAGAAGTAACTGAATATGTTAATACAGGAGGAACAAGAAGATACTACAATAATTATACAATAAATGCAACTCTTTCAGGTTATGAAACAGAGAGTAATATTTTCAACTTTACTACAACCCAAAATAAACTTGATGATGTGTTTACATTCAATCAATTAAGTTTAAAAGAAAATACATGTAGAGTATTAGATTTAGCAAATGCTGTTTACACATTAACTTCAAATGTTTCTAGCAATGGAACTTGTTTTACAGTAACTCAGCCAAACATCACATTGGATTGTAATGGGTATTGGATAAATTATACTGGAAATGATACTGGAGATTATTTTGGAATAGAAACAACCCAATTTAATACAATAATTAAAAATTGTAACATCTATAATTATACAATCGGTATCTTCTTTAATGGAGCAGATAATGGTACAATAGAAAATAATAATATAACTATTTACAATAATAAATCTCTCGATTCTATCATATATGATAATACTTGGAGGCTAACACCAAGAGCTTCTGGTATCTTAATTCATGATTCAGCTAATTACAATACAATTGTAAATAATACAGCATATTCTTATTATGGAAGAGGTATTTACATAAATGATGCAAGCAACAATATAATCAAAAACTCTAATGGAAGTTCTTATTTTAATCCAGGTATTCAAGTATTTGGAGGCGTATCTCATACTGGTTTAAATAATTCAATAATTAATTCTTTTGGTTTATCAGAAGAAAGCAATGGTATTAGATTAGGATATTATGGACATTATAATAGTATTATTAATTCAACAGCTATTTCAAATTTAGAGTATGCAATTTTAGCTGATTATGGGGAATTTACAAATGTAATTAACTCTCTTGGAAATTCTTCATCTAGAACAGGAATTTACTTTTTAGGAATCATAAATGGAAATATCATTAATTCAACAGGATTCTCTAATCTAACTGATGGTATAGAAGTTACTTATAGTTCACATAATAATCTAATTTCTAATTCAACAGGAATCGGTTATCATACAGGTATTGTCTTAGGAGGACTTTTATCCAGTTATCCATCAAACAATAACACTTTAATTGATTCTAATGGTACTGGAGGAATAGCAGGTATTCGCTTAGGAGGAATCAATAATACTATTATAAGAAATAGGGCTACAGGAGAAAATGAAGCATATCATCTTGGTAGTTTGAATGATTCCAGAATTATAGATTGTGTTTATACTAGTGGAAACCTCCAAGATGTATATGTATCTTCTGTGTATTTAAGTGTAAACAACACTTTCCTTAATTGTTCTTATGATGATGAATATTTTACAGGAAGTTCAGGAGAAATAATAAGAAAATGGTATTATCAAGCATACACTAATTATTCTAATGGAACTGCAGTTGCAGGGGCAAATATAACTGCTTACAATACAACTGGTAATATTCAATTTACAGAACTTACAGATTCATCTGGTTGGATACCAAGACAAGAAATTACAGAATATGTTAATACAGGTGGAACAAGAAGTTACTATAATAATTACACAATAGACGCAACACTTTCAGATTATGAAACAGATAGTAATATTTTCAACTTTACAACAACCCAAAATAAGGTTAATGATGTGTTTACATTAAATGAATTCGTTCCAGGAGAAAATATGTGTGGAACATTAAATTCTGCAAACACAGTTTATACATTAACTTCAAATGTTTCATCTCAAGGAACTTGTTTCACAATAATTCAACCAAACATTACATTGGACTGTAATGGATATTGGATAAACTATTCTATAAATGGTTTGGAGAATACTTATGGAATCTATACAAATCAATTTAATACAACAATAAAAAATTGTAATATTGTTGATGGAAATTGGGCAAGTTTAAATAACAATAGGCAAGGAATATACTTTTATCAATCAAGTAATGGAACAATTGAGAACAACAAAGTTATTTCAAATAACTCACAAGCTGTTCATTTGAGACTCAATTCAGAATTTAATACTGTGAAAAATAATATTATACACGGATTTTTTAATACTGGTTTAGATATGCATACCTCAAATAATAACAATATCACAAACAATTTAGTGATAACTAATTCTAGTGCAAATTCTGGATTACTTGTTTACCAATCTTCAAATAATGTATTTTTAAATAACACAGTAATGGGAGGAAGATATGGAATCTGGATTATGGGAACTTCCTCAATATCTTCAAATGATAATCTCTTCATTAATGGTACTGCTATAAGTGATGTTGGAGATGCTATTAAATTAGATGCTGGAAAAGACAATACTTTTATAAATCAAATAGCAATTTCTTATTCTTATGGAGACTATGCAATATCAATAAATAGTGCTAATCACACGAGGTTTGTTGATTGTGTGAATTTATCTTCATCACCTCATCAAATATATGTCCATTACAGAACTGCTCTCAATAACTCATTTATAAATTGTTCTTATGATTCAGAATATGTTAGAGAAGACGGAACAGAAAATGAACTAATAAGAAAATGGTATTATCAAGCATACACTAATTACTCTAATGGAACTGCAGTTGCAGGGGCAACCATTTCAGCTTATAACACAACAGGACAATTACAATTCACTACATTAACCAATTCAAGTGGTTATATACCTAGACAAGAAGTAACTGAATATGTAAACACAGGAGGAACAAGAAATTATCAAACTCCTCACACAGTGAATGTAACTAAATCAGGATATTCAACAAATTCAACATCTTACAATTTAACAATATTACAAAATGTATTTGCAAATATAATCTTAGGTGAAACATCCTGCGAATGTCCTGGATTAAATATTAATTGGGAATTAGATATGTCTGAATATTGCAATATTACAACTAATTGTGATTTAGGAACAGGAAATATGACATTTATCAATGTAGGTGAAACAAGGTTCAATGCAACAGTTTCAACTTTGAATATGGAATACCCAATAACAGGACAGACAATCTTTATGCAATCTGGAGGTTTAATAAAAGTAGGATGAAACCAGAAAACAGAAATATTTTGATTTTATTTGTATGTTTAATCAGCTTATTTTTAATGTTAAATTTGGTCTCAGCAATAAATGCATCTTCTCCTAATTATTCTGTTGGAAGATTTGGTACTGGTTTAGCTACATCAAATGCATCATCAGAAAATTACCAAGCAACTTCAATAACAGAAGTAAGAGGCACAACAAGAAATGCAGAAAGTGATTCTTTTATTACTAATGTCGGATTTTTTAGCGATACTTCATATCACAGAACAGTAAGTATTTCTTCTTATTCTGTTTCCCCTAAAACAGCTTATACACCTGCAAGCATAGGATTATATATCTCTGCTTTAAATTACAAATCAATTTGGGCAGATATAACAAGACCAGATTCTGTTGTAGAGAGAGTAGAACCGACAAATAATGATTACGTATATTATACTGCAAGCATTTTAGGCACCTATAATATCACTTTCTATGCAAGTGGCTCAGACGGCTCATTATCAAGTGTTATAGATCACTTCTACATAATTAAACCTACTGGAGGAGGAGGCAGTAGTGGAGGTGGTGGAGGAAGTAGCGGAGGCAGTAGTGGAGGTGAAGAAGAACAAAAACCTCCAATTACACCTGACCCTTGTACTTATATTTGGGATTGTACCCCTTGGAGTGTTTGTAAAGATGGAAAACACACAAGAGAATGTAAGAATATAGGCGATTGTAAAGGAACAGGAACTAAACCTATTGAAGAAATGAAATGTTCTGAAACTTTATTTAATATTATTTTGGATTTAAGTGATATAACTGTAACAGAAGATAAAACAATAATCTTTAAGGTAAATTTTACAGAGATGAGAGGTAAGGAGAAGATAGATATTCTCATCAAATATTCTATAATAAATGAAGATGGATATGAAATATTTAGTCAAATAGAAACAAAAGCAGTTGAAGGAAAATTAGAATATGAGAAAAAATTATCAGATATAAAACTCTTAAATGGAGAGTATACACTTAAAGTAGATGCACTTTATGGAAATTTACAAAGGTCATTTGCAGAAGAAAAGTTCAGAGTTGTTAGTGGGGAAATAATTTTTGGAGAGAGACCAGATGAAGTAGAACCTTCTTTATCAGAGAAATTTAATTACAAACTTCTTTTCATGATTTTGGGATTAATTCTAATTTTAATCTTGATATTGATTATAATATTTTCAAGAAGAAAGAGTGCTAAGGAGAGAGGAGAAGAAGCTATTAAACAAAGATTAAAAGAAGGATGGGCAGCATTGGATAAAGGAGATGTTAGTGAAGCTAGAAAGAAGTATAAAGATATTAAGTCCATTTACAAGCTTATTGACTATTCAAATACAAGAGTTTACGATAAAGTAATGAAATTCTATGATTCTTTAAAGAAAGTATCTCTTATTGGAATAATCATCTTATTTCCATTATTGTTTGCACCAAGTGTCTTAAATAAACTAGGATTTACTGGCAATTTCATAGGAAACACTCCTGGAAAAATAAGTTTAATGTTCATCTTGGTATTATCATTTTTCATTTTATTCTTATTAGTATTCTCTATAGGCCAATTAACCAGATTAGTAGGTAAAAAGAGATATGAAAATTCCATAAGCTCTCTTATCTCAAAACAAGTTTATAGTTCAAATGGATATCTAATAGGAAAAGTAAAAGAAGTTATATTAAAGGATAATAAAATTCACAGCTTAGTTCTAGATTTAGATAAAAAATACAATTCTTCTAAAGGAATTGTAATTGAATACAAAGCAGTGAAAAACATTAAGAGTGTTGTGATTATAGATGAGAAAGTAATTCCTCATTTACCTAGTTTTTAGTTTCCTCTAAAATTTAAAAAATAAAAAAAGAAATTGTTTTGTCTACTTTTTAGAGACTTTTTGTTCCTTAAATACATATTTTGCAATCAAAAACACAACCCATGCTATGACTACAAAATTTATTATAGCACCTAGAAGTGCTCCCCAACTTATAACAATCTTCCATACAGTAACTGTTGCAGTCTGCCAAGCTCCACCTGGTATAAAAGGGGTTAGTATAGGCATTATTAAATAATTAACAACAGCCTGGACTAGTGCAGTAGCAGCAGCACCCATTATAAAAGCAATTGCAAGTGGTACGACTTTGTATTCATTAAGGAATTCCTTAAATTCTTTCGCCACTTTTTTCATATATTTGTTACTTAAATTCTATTTAAAAACATTATCTTTTACCACTTAATCAGTTTTTTAAATATGGAATTACTATATTCTTTATGCGAAAAAAAGGGGAATTATCAAAACTATCTATTGGTTTACTTGTTTGTTCTTTGATTATTATTCTTGGTATGATAATTTGGATTATATTGAGAAGTGAAAATCCAAATAATCCAGAAGTTTTCAACAATGAAAATCTTGATTTGAAAATCTCACAAGTTAAAAAAATAAATGATAATACTCTTGATTTAACATTAAAAAGAAATTCTGGAGAAGGAGAATTTGTTGGATTAAGTTTTGCTGTTAGTGATGGTTCAACAACTGAAATAATAAAAGTGAAAAGTTCAATTCCAGAAAATCAAGAGAATGTTTTTTCTTTGAAGTTTATTTCATTGAATACTTCTAAAATAAAGAAAATTTCAGTAACTCCAATTTATATTAATGAACAAGGAATTGAAGTTATTGGAAGTGTTAAAGATGAATATATAACACCGAATATGAATACTTGTTCTAATTACTGTCCATCTAATGCACAATGTGGATTTAATGATTGTGGTATTAAATGTGGAAATGGATGTGATTCTGGATATTTATGTTTGAATTATAAATGTATTAAACAACAAACCTCTTCTGGAGGTTCTGGTGGTGGAAGTTCAAGTAGTGGAAGTTCTGGGGGTGGGAGTTCTGAAGAGGGAAGTTCTGATAGTGGAGATAGTAGTTCAACTCCAGATTGCACTGATACTTGTTCTTCATTAGAATATGCTTGCGGAGTTCAAACAATTTGTGGAAAGAGTGTAAATTGTGGAACTTGTAAATCAGGAGAATATTGTTCTAATGGAGTTTGTTTACTAAATGTAACTGGAAATACTTATTTTGTTGCAACAAATGGTAATGATGCTTGGTCTGGAAACTTTACACATCCTTGGGCAACATGGGAAAAAGCATTCACTTCCTCTTCTGTTAATCCAGGAGATATAGTTTATTTCAGAGGAGGAATCTATCAAACAACAGTAAAAACAGGATTAGGAATTCAAGCAGCACGTAATGGTACAGAAAATAATTGGATTACTTATATGAATTATCCTGGAGAAATACCTGTTCTTGATTGTGGGAATATTGTGCAAAGCGATATACAGTATACTGGACTAAGAAACATTGGCCTTGATTTTGAATATATATACTATGTAAAACTAGCTGGACTTACTGTAAGAAATGTTAAACAATATTATAATAGAAATTATGGAGTTGGTATAAGAGTTTCAGGTGGAAATATGATTTTAGAAAGATGCACTGTTTACAATATCTGGGGACATGGCTTTGAAACAAAATTTGGAGAGCATACAGGAGATAAAGTTTATTTCATAAATTGTGATGCTTACAATTGTAATGATGCTTTATCTGGTGACCCTCTTGGTTCAAATGCTGGGAATACAGGTGCAGGATTTTCATTATGGGACAGAGGCACCAATGCATTAGGTGAAGTGCATTTATACAATTGCAGAGCATGGAATTGTTCTGACCAAGGATTTCAAACAGGAGCAAGCAATTATGTTAAAGCTGTTGGTTGTTGGTCATTTGAGAACAGAGAATATGTTAAGGGAAGAGGGGCAGGATGGAAAATGGGTTGGATGGACAATGAAGCAGCACCAAAAGATTATATAAATAATTTAGCAGCATGTAATGATGGAGATGGTTATATGACTAATGAATGGTATGGAGTCGATATACCTCTTACATATTTTTATCATAATTTAGCATATAAAAATGGAAGAGATGATAATGAAGGAATTGGGATTTTAATTTCAAGACTACAATCAGGATATTCAGAACGTGAACTTCTTAGAATTTTAAAAAATACTATCTCTTATGATAATAATCATTATGATATTTTTACACGTCAATCTGCTTTATACACTCATGAATATAATTCTTGGGATAGTCCAGTAAATGTAACAGATGATGATTTTGTTTCACTAGATTGCTCCCAATTATACAGCCCTAGAGAATTAGATGGAAGCTTACCTAAAAATGTTACATTTGGACATTTAGCTCAAGGAAGTGATTTAATTGATGCAGGAGTATTAATTCCTGGTTATCATTGTTCAACTGCAGGAGCTCATCCTGGAGAGAATTGTGCTGAATGGTATGGTTCAGCTCCAGATTTAGGTCCTTTTGAAAGTAATTATTAATTTTCTTTCTATTAAAATAAAAATATCCTTGTAAAAACATTTATTAATGATTTTTTCTATCTCTAATCAAATCTAAAGAATTATGGGGTGTTTATATGACAGAAATTCGTTATCCAAATGTTCCAACTTATAAGAAAGATGGTAGAATGCCTATAACAGAGATTTACAGAAAACTTTCAAGACTTAAAGAATCTCTTTGGATAGATGAAGTTATTTGTTCTCAAAGAGTAGATATGAAAGAATATAAAAGAAAATTTCTCCCTATTTTAGGTTTCAGAACAAGACTTAAAGGAGATGCACTCTGGATTATTGCAGGAATACACGGAGAAGAACCTGCAGGACCTAATGCAATTGCAAAAAATATCAGATTTCTAAATAAATTAGCAAAAAAAATTCCAATAGTCCTTATTCCTCTGGCTAATCCTTCAGGATATAGAAGAGATTGGCGTTACCCTACTCTTAAAAGAAGACCTAAATGCCCTAATGCTGAAGTTCCAAGTGTGGGTTCTTCAGAACATGTTCTTATCAATCCTAAAACAGGAAAAGCCCAATCTCCAAAGCCAGTCAACAAAGAAGCAGAAGAAATATCTAAATATGTTATTGAGAATTTTAAAAATTATCCACCATTAGTTGTTTTGGATTTTCATGAGGACGAGAGTGCAAAAAAACAATATATTTATTCTCATGGAAAATTAAAAATTTATGACCCTATTGCAAGAAAGGTTGTAAGAATCTTGAAAAAGCAAGGATTTAAATTCTATGGAAGTGGAAAAACAGCTTTCAATGAAAAGATATTGAAAGGAGTTGTAGCAGATATAAATGATGGTTCAATAGATGAATTGCTTTCTTCAGAAAAAATTATTGTTAATGGAAAGAAAATCAAAGGACCAGATGCAAAGAGTGTTGTGGTAATAGAAACAAAAACAATTGGTGTTCCTCTTAAAAAACGTGTCAAAGCCCATTCTTATATAATAAAGGATTTAAAATCAATTTACACTCTTGCAAAAGATATTTTTGATGAAGGTTAAGATTATTAATTCCTTATAAAAATCTAATTAATTCTCATACAAATAAATTTTATTTAAGGTGTAGGTGCTGCTGCAGGTGTGCCTAAAATTATTCCAGCTCCTGTGGATACAACAAATCCTATTAACATCAAGGCAAATGAGTGCTTTATACCTGATTTAAATCCTCCTCCACCTAATTTACCTACAGTTAATCCTGTAAAGAAACCCTGTATCATTAAAAGATAAAAGAATGAATCAGAAATATCTCCTTCATCAACTTGAGTTGCTGACACTCCAACTTGAGAGAAAGTACCTGTTCCAACTGAGCCCAACTCAGAAATTCCAGATACCATTGGAAGAATCTGATACTGCATTATCAAGATAATCATCATAAAAACAAGGAAAATAATATATCCCTGGACAACTAATGTTGAAATTGCAGCTTTTCTTTCTTTCTTAAGTTTATCAGATATGCTTACAGCATCTGCAACTGCTTCAAGTATTTCACCAATATCTCCTCCAGCTTTTTCAGCCTGTCCTATAAGTATAATTGTCCTTGATACTGTTTGATTATCTACATCCTTTGCAAATGTTTGAAGAGCAACATTTAAAGGAATACCCATAGAAATTTGATTAGCTAATTTTTTAATATGAATTCCCAAAACACCAAACCCTTTATCTCTCAGATTCATAATACTCTTACTTATTGGAGTTCCTGTTTTTACACTCTCAACTAAATTTCTTGTGAATTCTAAAAACATTTCTTCTTTTTCAACTTCTTCTCTTGCTTCTCTCATAAGAGACAATACAAATGGAAGAATTGCAGCAATAACACCAATACCCACAAACAACATGAATAATTTCGTTTCTCTGAATAACAAAGAGAAAGCTAGGATTAAAACTCCTGCTCCCAGTCCAATGTAATGTACTTTTTTTAGTTCCATTTTATTTCCTTAATTGCAATACTCCTAAAAATACTATATTTATCAGTGTGACTGCACCTACCATTATTATTGTTATCATCTTTGTACTCATTTGTATTCCTAATCCACTTATTTTCATCATCATAAGTAAAATCATTAATATCATAGGTGCTGCAACAACAAGACTAATATACATATCCATAAATGTCTCTGCAGCCTTTGTTTTCTTTTCTTGTTCTAATCTGTTCTCAAATAACAATGTTTGTGACCTTTTATCAAAGAAATCTGGAAGGTTTCCACCTGAGTTTATTGTTGTAGCAAGCCCATTAAATAGTTCTGAAAGTTTTTTACTTGGAGAATTATAAGAGCTGTTCCTTAATGCACTCACTAAGTCATAACCATATAAATTTATTTCATTAATAAGTTTCTTGAATTCTTTTTCAAGATTAGGATATTCATGTGTTACTATCATAATCGAGAATATCTTTGTAGGGTCAATCATTGAACCAGAGATAGCTGACATATGAATTGTTGCAAAAGGTAGTTCATCGTCTATTCTTGATTCAGTTGCTTTCTTTTCCATTCCCGGATAAGTATAAAGGAAAATAAAAGTCAAAGTAGGAGCCAATATAAATATAATTATTGCTCTCAAGAATCTTCCAGCAATATCTCCTGTAGCTTTAGTTATAATAGGAAGTTCAGAACCTATATTGAAAAAGAAAAAGAACAATCCAAGAAAAGCACCAACAAAAAGCGCAATTAAAGTAGATAAAAATATAACAGAAATATAACTTCTTGAAGCAAATTGAAGATTTGCCTTAACCAAATCTCTTTCCATAGTCATAAAAGTTTTTTCACTTATTATTTTGTCAGATAATTTAGAGAAAAGTTTGTTTGCTGTTTTAACATACATACTTGCCTTTTTTTCTTTTTTAACCTCTACTTTCTTTTCTTTTTTCTTCATCCTTTTAATAGTTAATTTTTCAAGTCCAACAGGTTTCAGCTCCTTTAACTCATATCCTTTCTTTTCAGATTTTGAACTTTGTTCTTCTATTTTAGTTAGATTTTTTTCAAGAGCAGCTTGTTCCTTCATTCTCTTTGCACTCTCTGTAAAATCTTGTTTTACTTTTTCAGGGTCTTCATTAGGACCAGAAGATTTTGCTGTAGGCATAACCAAAAGATTTATTTTAGATAATATTTCAGGAATTTCATCGTTGGTTTTTTTAAGAGTTCTTTGCAACAAAGAAATTTGTGATTCAATTATTCTTTGCTCTTCAACTTCTGCACGTTTCAGGTAATCTGCTAATGCAATCATCTCTTTACAAATCTTTTTTTCTTTAGCAATTATTTCTCTTAATTTTTGAAAATCCTCTTTGTTTCTGCTCATGCTATTTCCTCGTCTATTTTTTTATAAATCTTGATTAAATATTCCTTTATAGCTTTGACTTGCTCTGGATTATTTCTCTTGTAAGCTTCTTCAAGTTTCAATTCTCCTTCTTCAAGAGTTATAATTAATTTATTTAGAAAAGCATAACTTCCAGATTGATCACCTTCTTTTTTTCCTTCACCACTCATGTAAGATTGATGTAAATTGTATTATTAAATATTTTGATTATTCAATTTCAAACCTTTTTAGAATTTCCTGAGGTTTTTTATAATACTCATTTACTATTTCCTGTACCTCTTCGAATTTGAAAATACCTTGCTGGTAAATCTTGTATAACAGCTGAACTCTTCTTTTAAATTCAACTTCTAAATCTTCAACTTTAATACCATATCTTTTTCTTATTTTTTCAAATATCTTACTGTTTTTCTTTGAATAAAACTCATTTTCAAGAGCATTCCATACAAAAGGAGTGTTTGTAAGTGCAATTCCATCAAGAGTTACATTTATTATTTCAACAACTTCTTTTAATTTTCTTGTTTCTTCTTTATTTACAATCGCGTGAGTCATAATGCACACGCAATCAAGAACATTAAGCAATGTAGGCGATAATTCAATTGGAGGTGTCTCCAATCTTTTAATCAGAGTATCAACAGAATCTGCGTGAATTGTACTTATAGATGAATGTCCTGAAGCCATTCCCTGGAATAGAACTGATGCTTCTGCACCTCTAACTTCACCTACAACTACATAATCTGGGTTCTGTCTAAATGAGCTTCTAAGTAAATCAAACAAACTTATTTCACCTGAATTTCCAACTCCTGTGGCATTTCTTGCAACACTAGGTAGCCAGTTATCTCTAGGTAGATTTAATTCTCTTGTATCTTCAATTGATACTACTCTTGATTCTGGGGGAATAAAGAATGCTATTGCATTAAGTAATGTTGTTTTACCTGCAGAAGTACCTCCTGCAATAAGAATATTCATCTTGTATTGCACTAAAAGCCATAAATAAGCAAGTATTTCAGGACTTAATGTTCCAAATGCAATTAGTTGAGGAGGAGTCCAAGGTGTTTTTGTGAACTTTCTGATTGTGAATGTTGGACCTTTACTTGTAATATCTTTTGTATATGTTGCATTAACTCTCGAACCATCTGGAAGACTTGCATCTAAGATTGGTTTTGCATATGAAATATATTTTCCACATCTCTGAGCTAATTTTTCAACAAAACTCTGTAACCTATCTATATCTCTAAATACAAGGTTTGTCCTTAGGTTTCTATAAACTCTATGTACAACATAAACAGGAGAATTTGCACCATTACACTCAATATCTTCAACAAAATAATCTCTAAGCAAGGGCTCTGCTTCATTAAATCCTACAAAATCTCTACACAAATAATAGAATATTTTTTTGTAGCTTTCATATGAAAGTTCTATTCCCAGTTCAATTGCAAGTATTTTCAATCTTTTATCTATGTATTCCAAGAGCTTGGTCTTTTCTTTTTCAACAACTGTCTCATGGTCAATCATATTGCTCATAGCAACTATTATTTCTTCTTTCTTTTTCTCTTCTTCTTCAGTTAAAAGAGGCTCTTCAAGGTCATATACAACTTCATATAATTCAGGGTCCCAATATATATGCACAAATGCAAAAGGAGCTATCAAACAATATCTTACATCAACCTGTGTTTTGTCTTTTATTCTTTTTAATGGAGGAATTACTGGACTAAAATTTATTGGAGGTCTTGGATAATCTTTTATGTAAGTCGTATCTGGTTTCTTTTCTACTTTCACTTCTTTTTTAACTTTCTCTGCCATTTTATTCTATATTGAAATTTATAATTAATTTATCTTGGTCTACTCCAACTCCTTTATTTTCTATAAATACTCTGTAAGGAGTAGATGCTTTTGGTAAAGCTTTATTTGTATCTGAACTATCATAAATTAAATTATATTCTTCAGAAAAATCTCTTGTAAGTATGACTTTGCTATATTGGTTTTGTCCCTGAGTTATTGCCTTTACTTTTCCAATATAAACTTCTTTTCCAAATTCAGAATATTGATATTTTGTTTCTAATTCAAATGTAATCATATCATTTTCTGAATCTATATTAAACACCCCTTTCTTAACACCTATTTCAATTAATCTTTTGTTTCCAGTGCTTCCTATTGTAGATATAGTGTTGTCAATCTCATTGATTACATCTAAAGATTGTTCAATTATTGCTTTATCTCTTAAATCTTCTATTTTTGGTTTTACATAAGATAGTACTAGTCCCATCATAACGAATGCTATTAAAAGATAAATAACAGTTTCAATCCATACCTGTCCTCGGTAATTTTTTGAAAATGTATTTCTCTTTATATCCCCCTTTTTTTTCATATTGTATTAACTAAATCTTGGTTTATAATATTTTCTTTGTGTATTATTTACACAATTAACAAATTGCAATTTACAACATCATTTATTCTATCTGTAACTCCACATTGTTCACCATTTATTACTGGAGCTATTCTTATTAAGTCCACTTTTGTAGCAGTTGTTCCATCAAAGTTTACAACATAGGTCTTTCCAGCATTTTTATCTGGAAGTGCAATTAAATCTACTCCCCAATTATTAGCTGAATTATACATCTTCATATTGCTCTTCTGTACAGGTGTATTGTTTAATATTATACTTCTTGATTCTCCCCCAAATTCAATTGCAACAACAAGGGAATCTATCTCCACATCTGCTATATTAATTGAGAATTGAACTTCTTCAAAACCAGCATCTCCTCCTACTTCGCTTTTATTTGTATAACAAGTATAAAGAGGGTTCAAATTAACTTTTTCAGAAGATTCAACTTCAAAGCAAGATTCAACTTTGTCTTTATTTTCATTAACTATATTTTTTACAAACACCCAGACTATTGTTATAGCTGCCATAGTTAAAAGAATAATTATAACTGTCGCTACAACTGTTGAAAGAGCTTTTTTATTTTTGGATTTTTTGCCTATCATTTTATGCATTTGCAGAAATTCTTACTCCGTGTTGATGTTCATCACAAACATAAGTTTTTCTTCCACTATCAGATTCCCCTATTAAAACAGGAATTAAAACCATTTCCTGCACTCCAGGGACCTCAAAATCAGGATCTGAAAATATTGCACCAGTAATTAATCCAAATTCTGGCCAATCAGGATTTTCTCTCAAATCAATTGTAGTGTGACTTCCAGCTGATTCTTCCTTAACATCCATTCCAAATATAGGGACATTTCCGAAGTTAGTTATATACAATCCAGTTGTGGGAGTATAGCTTGCTTCAAAATCAACATCTTCACAAACCATTTGAATATTTCTGTTTCCGAATTTTGTTATTGCCTCATCAGTCATTCCTTTAATCCAGAAAAAAACTATAAGTGCAATTATAACGACGATAACAATAAGAAGAACAGTAGCAATTACAGGTGAAAGAGCTCTGGTATTCTTTCTATGCCCTTTTTTTACTCCTCTTTTCATATTAATATTACCATTTCTGTATTTTTAAATTCTTTGATTACAAGCACTCTAGGCTTTTTCTTATTTTTTGGTCAGCACAACTCACAGTTTGTATCCTTCCTTCTTCCTCCTGCCATCTCAAAGGAACTATTTCTATTGCATATATTTTGTCTACTGTACTTAAATCATATCTTTCTATTTGAGCTTCACTGTTAACTGCGAATTCATTCTCAAAATCCAAGATATGATTTTCAGGTGTTATTCCTAATTTTATTCCATCTATTCTCAATGGAGTGAGTATTGAATATTCATTTAAATTATATTTAGCTAAATTTATTGTTGCTTTTTTTTGTCCCAACTTATCTGTTGCATAAATATAATATCCACCAACATCAAATTTACCATTATTCCTTATTGTAAATTCCAAACTATCATCATTACAATTATAACTTTCAATTATAAGTGAAGTTCCTTCTGGACATTCCATTTTATCTTGAGGAACATACGTCTTTAAAACAGCATAAACAATTCCTCCAAGCACAACAGCAAATACAATTAACAAAACATACCCTACCATAACACTAACTGCTTTTTTATTTAGTTTATTTTTTGTTTGTTTCATTTTTTATATTATATACTTAAAGAGAATTTACACAATGTCCTGTAGAATCGCAGAATTCTCCTGCACCACAACCATCTCCACAAGTAACTTCCTGATAGCAATTATTTAACATTTTTCCACACTCTCTATCTCCACATGGGTCTTCAGGTATGCACCTTTGTGTGCATCCTGGAATTTTTTCAACTATTCTGATTTCTTTGCAACTCGCAATTACAATTTTTCCTTTATCTTTCTTCCAGACTATTGGAACTATTTCAAGAGTGTATATTGGTTCTGGAACTCCAACCATAGTGTATCTTTCAGTTTCTACTTCTCCAGGTAAAAAATCATTTTCTTGAGTTAAACGAGGGTTTTCAGGGTCAATTCCTAATTTTATTCCATTTATACCTAATTGATGTAACATAGGGCTAAATTCATCTGTATTATTTCTAGAAATATCTACTGTTGCTATTTGCTTTTCTGGATTATCTTTAACATAAACAAAATATCCTCCTATTGAGAATTGCCCTGTATTTTTAAGTTCAAAAGTTAATACATCATTATCACAATCATAATTTAAACTTGTTATCATAAGTGAAGATTCATCTGGACACATTCCATGAGGGTCTTGAGGTGTGTAGGTTTTCTGCCATTTATAAACAATAACTCCCATTACAGCAGCAATTACAATTAACAGAACATATCCTATTATCACACTCATTGCTTTTTTTGAAATTTTTTTCTTTCTATTCCCTTTACCCAGTGTAGACATATCTTTCACCTCCTTTGTCATAAATAATCACAAAATAAAAGTTTTTCCCTTCTTCTTTTGGAAAAGAGTAAGTCTTTTCATCCAGATTAAATTCAATTGTTTTAGGACCTACAAATAATCTGTCATTTAAAATTATTTTTTGGTTTCCATTAAACATATATGCTTCTTTAACAGGTGTTGCAGGATTATTATCAACAACAATATAATAGATTTCTTTATCTCTTGCATAATCAGAGTATCTCATTGAGAAATCATCAAGAACTTCTTTATCATTTTTTAATTCATAATCCAGAACATATTCAGCCTCTATTTTTAACTCTTTTGCAATTTCTTCTGCTTCATATGAAACATTTTTTGTAGAATAATTTGCTAAATATGCAAGACTTATTAGAATCCCTGAAATTATTATTGCTGCAATTAAATAAAATTGACCTCTTTTATCCCCTTTTTTCATTTGTATACAATGTTTCTTATGTTTTTAAAATATACTGAGAAACAAGTTTTTTGGCTTTTTTCCTTCTTTCCTGATGTTCTCCCAAAAATTTGTTTATTTTTTCTATAGTATATTTTTTTAATTCACCTGTAGATAATTTTCCTGATTTGTAATCTTTCTCTATTTGTGCAAGTTTTTTATCATCTTCTTCAAAAAAATGTTTAAGATATTGAAAAGAAACATCAATTTCAGGATTTCCCCCAAGTTTTCTGTGTTCTTCAATTGTATCTCTTCCTCCTGAAAATGCATATTTGTTTATTTTGTTTTTAACTTCAGCAGGATTGTCAGTTGATAAGATACTTTTAACACCTTCACTGCTACTGCTCATCTTTCCACTAAAACCAGTGAGTGGAGGTAAAAAAGAACATTGTATGCTTGCAGGCTTATAATATCCTAATTTTGGAAGTATATCTCGTGTTATTCTGAAATGAGGGTCTTGGTCAATTGCATGAGGAATCAAGCAAGGAATGTTTTTCTTTTTCAGAATAGAAGGAAGAATTGCAGGAACAGCCTGCATTGCTGTATAGAAAATGCTTCCAATATTATTGCTGTCATTAAACCCAAAACTTGATTTTATTGTTGAGAAAGTTATTTTCTTTGCTATTTTAACTGCTTCAGGATACATTATTCCTGCATGTTTAGTATCAATAATAAAATGAGTTTTTTTAGGATTAAATCCTATTGCTGCAACATCCAGCATATTTTCTTCTGTCCATTTTTGGACTTCTTCATAACTTAAATCTTTATACAAAAATTTCTCATCATCTGTAAACTGAAAATATAATTCACAATCAAATTTATCTTGCAACCATTTTGTGAAATACCAAACCATTAAATGTCCTATATGAATTGGTCCTGAAGGTCCGCATCCAGTATAAATAAAAAATTTGTTGCCTTTTTCATATTCTCCAAGCAACCATTTTAAATCTCTTCCAGCAAAGAAGATTCCTCTCCTTAACATAGGATGAAGTTCATTCTTTGTGTGCTTCTTTATTCTCTTAAGAATATCCTCATCAATCTTTTCTAAACCAAATTCATTAATTAATCTCCCATAATCTACATTTCCTTTAACTTCATAAGGATTAACAGTCATATTGCTTTTCTTCTCACCCATCCTTATAAATAATAAGAACTAATTTATTAATGTTTTTATTTAAAGAAAAATTGATTTAATCGATGTCTTGTTTCATTTTTTCTTCTAATTCTTTTATTTTCTTTTCTATGCTTGGAGTTTCCTTTTTTTCTGATTCTAAATTAAAATTATTTAATATAGATGTAATATTTGAAAGTTCAGTAGAAACACTCTCTTTAAGATATTTTGAAGTTAAATTGCTTCTCTTATAATCTAATTGCTGAGAAACCAGTGCCAGATACTTTGCAAGATTATCTAAACTTCTATAAATACTATTTAAGTTTCTTAGCATCTCTTCTTCATCATATGTTACATATTTTTTCATGTCTTCCCAAACTATTTTTCATTTATAAGCATTATAGTCGTAAAAAGTATATTTTATCAAATATATGCAAGATTAATTTTTATCAATAATTAAATATCTCTTCATCTAATCACAAAATTATTTTAGAATAATTTCAGTGTAGACAAGTGGTTAGCTACTAAGGGCCTCAAAGAATTGCCTTCATTCTTCCTCAGCTCTGCAACCCGCTAAGCATTCCAATAGGTGTTTAGGGCTGCTCCGATCAAGGCCTGACCCAGTTCGCATCTACGAAATCAAAACGGACAAAGCGTCAACGTAGGAACCAAGATTCCTTGACACGCTTATCACGCCCCACTCGTAGTCTGCCATAAAGCCCGTTTGCAAGCAGCGGAGGGCTAACCCGCCGACATAGTCTACAAAAATTCAAGATAATTATCATTTAAATTACTTTTGGTTTGATTCTTTCAAGATTAATTCAATTCTGGATAAGGTAATCCATAGAATACAAAAGCTTGGTAATATCTGGCATACTCCATTTCATAACACAAAATATAATCTTTTATCATATCTGTAAGTTCCTTCTTTTTTTTATCTGATGCATCAAGTTTACTTATTTCTTTTTGATATAATTCTGCTATTTTGTGTTCAAGTTTTCTTCCTGCAGGAGAAAAATCCAATTTTCTGAATTCTTGCTCCCAAAATCTTTCATATTCATCATCCCAAAATCCCTCATCATCCATAAATAAATCTAGAAAACTACCTATATATTTTTTTCTAAAGGAGTAATTTTATTACAATTCCTAAAAGAATAAAGAATATTATTAATTGAATTAATATCCAGACATTTCTAACAGATTTATTTTCTAAATAAACAGGAGAAAGGATTTCATCAACGCAGGAAGTTGTTTCAATTGGTTTATTGTAAGAATAAGAACATCTGTTCTCATCAATACATTTTCTTGTTGTTGTTCCATGAACACACTCTCCCCAAGAAGAGCATTTCCAGTTTGGTTCACAATATTGGACAAAGTGATTCTTTTTTATTACTTTTTCACCATATCCTTCTTCTTTTTCAATAAAACATACTTTAGAACATCCATCAAAATTCTTTGTGTTTCCATCATCACACTCTTCTCCTTCCTCTATTATTCCATTTCCACAATTCTCATTTAAATTACATTCTCCAACAGGACAACTATAACAATACTTATTCTCTGAGGTTGGACACTCTCCACAATCTTCAGGACAAGTTGCACAGTTTTCTCCTTCAGATGGACTACATATACCATCTCCACAGAATTTAATTATAGGACAATCCCCACAATCACAAGGACAATTAAATACTGTTTCATAATTATTACATATCATATCTCCACAGAATTCAATTTTACAAAGAGCAGAACATCCATCTCCATCAATATTATTTCCATCATCACATTCTTCTCCTTCCTCCAATATCCCATTTCCACATACAGAAGTAGCATAAACATTTCCTAATAGCATAAGTAGTGCAAATGCAAAAAATATGAGTATATTTTCCCTTTTTCTCACCATAAAATTCTATAGTTAAAACCACTTAAAAGCATATAGGTTATAAAGAAGATAAGTTATTTTACTTGTATTCAGTAAGGATTTTTTCGTATATATACAATTAAAACAAATACAATAATTATAACAGCAGCAAGGACAATTGAAAGTAAAATCCATTGGTATCTCTCTGCATTTAATGGTTTCTTTGCTCCTTGCCTATCAAATTCAACTTTAAGCTGAGGATTATATTCTTTTGAAGGTTTTTCCTTTATTCCTAAATTAACTGAACTTGTAGTTGGGAATAATCTTAAACTCTTTGTATTGCTTGTGCTCTTAAGAACAACAGGAGTTTTAGTTGTTGTGCTTGAATCACTTGTTGAACCTAAATTTAATGGTTTTCCAGAAGAACCACTTGCACTGCCCGCAATTACAATATTTCCATTTAAATTAATAGGAGCATTTTGTGTTATAATCTCTTTCTTTGTTCCTGAAACTATTTCAAATTTTTCTGTTTTACTGTCTTCTCCATCTTTGTATATAACTGTTGCTTTAATTTCATACTCTCCATAAGAAGCCTGCTGAGGGATGGAAATGTAGAAAGTTTTTGTTTCTTTGTTATCATCACCATATTTCTCTATTTCTATCTCCTCGCTCTTCTCAAGTATATTTAACGAAGGTATTTCAACAATTATGCGAATATCTTCGTCTCCTCTTCCCAGGTTCTCCGCTTTAATCCTTACTTCTATTTCATCACCTGGAGAAGCACTCTCTCTATTAAGAGTCATTTCACTTATAACAACCTCATGCTTCTTCCTTTTAACATCTATTTCAACATAATTTGAATTGCATTCTCCGTCTTCACTCTCAACATAAACATAAATTGCAAATTCTTTACTCTCAACATCTGTTGGTATTTTGAATTCAAACTCAATTTCCCCAGATTTTCCTCTATCAATATCTAAACTCTTTTCAATAGATTCAATGCTTTCCTCTTCTTCTACATCATAAAGGTGTATTTCAACATCAAAATCCACATCATCTTTTAATCTATTCTTCAACCTTATTTTTCCTTTTATTACTTCTCCTATTTCAAAATTATCTCCTTTACTAGGTTCTTTTATTGTTATTTCAATTAAATCATCTCTATCTTTAGATGAGCATGTTTCAGCATCAGAGAATTTAGGAGGTTCTTTTGTGTTTCCAACTAATATTGTTATTTCTTCAGAATCTTTTAATCCAGTATTATCTTCTGCAGTAAATTCAATCTTGTATGAACCAGATTGATTGTAATTCGGTATCCAAGTGAATGTTCCTTTTCCATCTCCATTATCAACAAAACTCGCTCCTTCAGGTAATTTGTTGGTGTATAATGTTATTGGGTCTTTATCTTGGTCTGTAGCACTCACAATAAATTTGAGTTCATTACCTTCACTTGTAACTTTATTTCCTATTTTGTTTAATACAGGATTATCTGGAGCACTTATATTAATCACCCAATCCTCTGTAGCTGTATTTGTGTTTGAGCCATCATCACATTTAATATTCCAACTATATATTCCATCCTGAAGATAATCAATGTAAAAGCTTCCAAGAGTATCATTCTCAAATTTAGAAGTTTCAAGAATTCTATCATTAACAATAATACTACACTTAATTTCTTCAGCCATATTGTCTCTTACATAAAACTCAAACAGAACTTCTCTGTTCTCTGTGAAAAGTGTGTTTTCAACAGGAGAATCAAGTTCAACTTCGGGTTTTGTTACATCATCTAAATTAGAAACACCTTTAGTAGGATAGTATAATATTTCCCAATTATCTGAACCATCAGGTATTCTTGCAAGACTTACAATGGAATTAAACCCACTATTGAAATTTTCATATTCAACTCTGTTTACAATTATATTACTACATCTTAATTCAATATATCCACTATTTTGCAATGCATTCCATCCAAATGCAGCAAATCCTTTATTGTTTAATCTTCCATACATCTCTAATTCTTCAATCCCATTTGAAATAAAGCAATTATTCATGCTAAATGGAATTTCTTCTGGATTATACAATTCAACCCATCCTTCACTTCCTGTTACAATTTCATTTATGACAATTTTTTGCATTACATTGACTTTAACTGTCTTATATCCATAATCCTCTCCATCATAAGCTCCTATTAAAAATTCATAAATTCCAAATTCTTCTTCAGTTGTCTCCCATTCAAAATTATTTTCATCAGATACAAATCTTGAATCATTTATTTCATATGTAATTTCATCTCCTTCAATATCACTTGCAAATACACTAAAGCTTAGAGTATCTCCTGCAAGCACAAATTGCTCTTCTATATCTTCTATTATAGGTGCATCATTAACTGAATTAACCTTTACAATAAATTTCAATTCAACTTGAAATTCTTCATCATTAACTATAATTTCAACTTCTTCTTCACCATACCAGTTTTCTTTAGGAATTATTGATATTGAAAATAAATCTTCACTTAATTGGAGAGTTATATGTGAAGTGTTCTCAAAAGAATACTCCAATTCACTGTCAGGGTCATAAACTAATCCTTCTAAGATTAATTCATAAACTCCATCTTCATACATATTTATTACTTCAATATTCCCAAGAATAACAGGAGCATCATTTACAGGTAAAACTCTTAATGTTATGTTATTGCTGTAAACTACATTTAGCCCATCAGTAACTTTGAATATTATCCAATCTTCTCCAGACCAATCTTTTTTAGATTTAAAGTGTGCAACACCCCCTTCTATCTTTTCAAGTATTATATTTGAGTTGTCTGAACTCTCTGAAAACAAATAATATAATTTATCTCCATCTAAATCATAGAAATACTCTGTTAAATCTAATGTGTGAGTAGTATCTTCATCCCATTCTTGTTCAGGTATATCCATAATTAATTCAGGAGCTTTGTTTCTATTCCAGACTTTAACACTAAACCTCTTGCTTGAAGTTAATTCTCCGTCGCTGGTTAAGACAAAGAAACTATAATCTCCTTCATCTTCATATCCTGTTTGCCAACTAAAATGAGTTGGGTCTTCTTCATCCTGCACAAATCTTGAATCATTTATTTCATAGGTTATTTCATCTTCTTCAGCATCATATGCGATTATGTAAACTTCTACAATCTCACCCTCATGAACAGAAATTTTAGATATTGGCTCTATTATAGGAGCATCATTAACGCAATTCATATAAGGGTCACTTGAACCAGGATTAATCAATGGATTATCATCATCACAATCATCTCCTCCAGCAATAACAGCAATAAATCCATCTCCATCTAAATCATTTAAATCACTTCCATCACAATCTTGGTCAATTCCATCATACGGTATTTCTTCTGCATCTGGATTTATATTTGGGTCTTTATCATTGCAATCTTCATCACTGAAAAAACCATCTCCATCTCTATCTTCTCCACCCATAGCCCACTCAATTGAATTGTAAATTATTTCTTCTGCATCTGGAGTCAATAAATTTGTTTCTGTAAACCCAATAAACACTCCTCTTGCATTTGAAACCTGTCCTCCTCTTAATGCAGAACCATTATTTATTGCTGCAACAATAGCTCCATTAAAATAATTTGGTTTATCTGTAACCATTACTTCAAGTCCTGGTGCAGGATAAAATCTTGAAATATATTTTAATCTGTAAGAAATCATAACATTATCTTTATAATAAGGTATGAAAGCATCAGGAACATTCTGCGTTATTAAACTTTCAGAATCTCTAACATATATTTCACTTGGGTAATTTGAAGCTTTTGTTGAAACACTTCTCCCTGTCCATCCCCAGGTTCCAAGATGATAACTGTTAAATATAACTGAATTTTTTTGATTAACAGGAATAAGTGAAGGATTGTTGAAATTTCCCTCTCCTACAATTATGACACTATACTTTGAAAAATCAATTAATGATAAATCATTCTGATAAATAACATCATAAGTATAATTTGCATTATTCAATATATTAATTATTGCAGGATCAGTATAGCTTGCACCTCTGGTTATGTATGCAATATCTTTTGCTACAACACTTCCTATTGTTACGAACATTAAGAATACTACTACGAGGCTTAAGAGGACTTTGTGTTTTCTATTTTTCATTCTTATTTTCTTCTTACTTTTCTTTTACTTTTCTTCCTCTTTTTACCCCAAATGTAAATTAATATTAACAATACTACAAATAATATTAGTGTGTTTATTCCAAATATTTTGACTAATTTTGAAGGATTTGTCTGTTCCCTAGGGTTTTCTGGATTTGTTTCTTCCTGACTCTCTTTAGGTTCTTCTTTTTCTTTATATCCTTGGTCTTTCTTTGCAATAACTATAATTGTTGAAGATAATACAACTCCTGCTTCCTTTCCTTCAACGGGTTTAAAGAAAACATTAACTCTCCCTTCATAGGTTCCTTCTTTTTTTACTTTTATTGTTATCTCAGCTTTTTTACTCTCCCCTGCTTCTAAAATAAATGTTTCATCAACTAATTCAATAAATTTAGAAGCATTTGAATCTAATCTAAGAGTTATATTTACAGGAATACTATTAACATTGTTTACAAGAATTGTTTTTGGTATAACTGTGTTTGTCCAACCATTAACTTCCGGATAGAGTACCATCCTTCCATTTCCAATAGAGCCAGTAACTGCAGAAATCATTGTAATTCCTGTCATCAAAACTACAATTGCAAATGCAAACACCAGTGTTTTTTTATTTCTCATGTGACACTTTAGAATGAATACACTATTTAAAGATTGTTGTCGTCGAGAAACTTATTATTTGTTATTACTTTTTTTTAATGAATTTATCTTTTTTTCTTTTTTCTTGCAGATTCTAAGTCCTTTTTAGGGCTCTCTTTAACACTATTCTTCATCTCAAAGTAAAAGTTCTTTAAGAATAATATAAACATAGGTGTTACAACCAATGCAATTACAAAATCATAAATTAAATTCAATGTAAGTGAACCTAAAAGCAATCCTAAAGAGATATTAGATGAGGAAATTGTTTTTAGTAAAACTGGAATACCTATTGGAAGTTTAATAATTGATAATATTAACACAAAAGCCAAAGTTACAAGTCCAAAAAGTATCATGTATCCAAAAGTTTTCCACCATCTTTTTTTCACTATCCTTTTACTTTCTTTAAGGGAATCTATTATCTTCTGTTTTTTCTCCAAGAAAACATAAGCTGCAAAAACCCAGTAAACTGCAAAAATAACTCCAGGTATTATAAGTAAAAGAAACAAAAGCATAATAAATATAGTTACTACAATAGTAAATCCGAAGTATCTCCAGTAATTACTTTTTCCATTTTCAAGTATTTCTTTGTAAGAGAATTTATCTTTTTTAAGTGAAACTGCTATTAAACCCACACCTACAAATAAAGCTAAGAAAAAATAAACAATATTCAAACTAATTGAAACAATATCATAATAAATAGGTAACTTTATGGTTCCTTGATTATATTGTCCAATCAAAAGAGGATTAGACATTATATTGAAAATTCTTTCATCTGTAATCAATGTAATTGAATTAAATAAAAAAGCAAGAACAAGTATTATTCCAAGAAAAATTAAAACAAGTTTTAATATTGGTTTGAAATTTCTTTTATATTCATTAACACTTTTATCAAACAAACTTCCGAATGTGAACTTATCTTCACTCCCTCTCTTTTGTTTTTCCATATGTAAAAATAACAAAATATGTTTATTTAAATATTACTATTTTGATAAAACTAAAAATTCTTTCTTAATTATATAGCTTCACCCCAGAAGTAAATCTGTCCAGTATCAAAATCACCATTACATGGTTCTGGAAGATTAAGTCTGAATATCAAAGTCATTTCTGCTCCAGGAGAAAGGATATTTGAAAAATAATATCCATAGTTATTATTTGCCTGTATTATTTCATTTCTGTTATAGAATCTGAAAGGGTCATTGAAACCTGTTCCATAATTTAAAGAACAGTATCCCTCATCATCACAAGTTCTTCCAACTTCCATATCTTGTTTTGTAGAGTAAGCTCCATTTGTTGCATAGTATGCGAAATTGCTTAAATCTAATTTGTTTGTAGTTGGACATTTAGCTCCTGAGCTTGATGAATCATAAAAGTCTGTTCCAGATATAAACATATCAAGTAAAACTCCTGAACCATATTCAGCATCATTTCCTATTATAACTCTTCTTGAATATGAACTTGTTCCAGGTCTTACTTCATCAAATTCAACTTCTCCATCAATTGAAAGCTGTATAACAGGATTAAACCACCAATATTCAACTTCATCCATTGTTCCAACAACATCATCTAAATCAATAGCTTCAATTAATACTTCAGAGTCACCTTGCATTGATTCAAATGTTTCAACAGTTAAAACACACTCATAATAAGCCATTGTATTAGGATTGAATTTTGTTAGTTTCTCTTCTAATATTCTTGCATTACATGAAGGGTCAATCATATCAGGTGTTGGATTTTCTTCTTGAGTTCCTTCTTCTGGAGTTTGTGTTTCATTTTCTTTATCTTTAAGTCCAATTGAACCTCCACCAAAATTAAACAAAGAAATTCCACTAAAATCAATATCATTATTGCTTGGTGTGTATTGATAATTATTCATTCTTCTGCAATTAGCTTCAATATTTCCGTCTACAGTAATATAAACATCTTTAACCTTGTCAATACCATTCTTGTCCATTACAAGAACTCTCCATTTGATTTGTTCTCCTTCAAAAGCATAATTGTTTATTCTTTCAACTAAAGGAGTTCCATGCATAGATATTCTTCCTGGTTCAGTTGCATCATCATAAACTACTCTACTGTCACACTGCCATACTAATGGTTCAAAATCTTCAACAATAACTTCAAATGGTTTCTTACATTCATTTGTACACCTATCATTGTTTATTCTGTTCCCATCATCACATCTTTCATACATTGTATTTAATATTCCATCTCCACAGTATTCCCCAAGAACAGTTATTATTTCACAATCACTTGAACAATAAGTGCATGAAGAACCATAATCAGCAGAACATTTTATTCCATTGTTTTCACCTTCATCACATTGTTCTCCTAAATCAATCTTTCCATTTCCACAGATTTTTTCTTCAGGACATAAATCAAATGCACAATTCAATGCAACATTTCTTGAAACATATGAACCATCTGCACATCTTTTCTTGTCAGTTGGACATGAAACAACTCCTCCATCTCCCCCCTCTTCCTCTTTGTCTGAAATATCACCATAAACATAAACATCTTTGAAGTATATTGCAGGGCTACCAGTTAATGTTATACTTGTAACTTTTAGATTTATGTTTGGATTAATGAAACTCATTTTCAACCATTGGTTATAAACTGCATTTTGTAATGGAGCAGTATATTTTGTTCCACTCTCATAATTAAAAGTTAAAGTTGCATATTGATAATATCCTGCTCCTCTAACCATTACTGTTGCATATCCTACATTAGAATCTGGGATATCATAATCATGTGAAGTATCATCATATTGTGCATTATTACTATAAATTAGAGATGCACTTGTTAATGCAAACATACCTACAAGCATAATTAAGAATGCAAGCACCTTCAATGTTTTTGTTGTTTTGTTTATCATTTTGTTTTCCTTTTTGTTTAAACAGCTTCAGCCCAGAAATAAATATGTCCTGAGTTGAAGTTTCCTATGCAAGGTTCAGGAACATTTACTCTGAATGTAAGTGTCATGTCTGCTCCAGGAGAAAGTAAGTTACCAGTGTAATAAGGACCCACTTTTTGCACCTGTAGTATTTCATTCCTATTATAGAATTTATAAGGATTATGGAACTCGAAACCATAGTTTACACCACAATATCCCTCGTCGTCACAAGCTCTTCCAATTTCCATATCATCGACGGTAGAATATGCTCCGTTGACAGCATAGTATGCAATATTTTTCAAACTTAATTGATTTGTAGTTGGACATTTAGCTCCTGAACTTGATGAATCATAGAAATTTGTTCCAGATACAAATACATCTAATAAAACTCCTGAGTCTCTGTCTGCATCATTAGTTAATGTTACAGGTATAGAATATTCCATTGTTCCCGGTCTTAATTGACTGAACATTACTCCTCCTTGAACATTCAATGAAACAACAGGATTAAGGAACCACACTTCTGTTTCATCCATCTGTCCTCTCTCTCCATTCAAATCTTCAGCTTCAACTGTTATTTCAGATGGTCCATACATTGAATCAGAGGTTTCAATAGTTAAAACACATTCATAATAAGCCATTGTGCTAGGATTGAAACTTGTTAATTTCTCTTCCAATATTCTTGCATTACATGTAGGGTCCATTTGGTTTCCATACATTCTTCTACAATTAGCTTCAATACTTCCATCTACAGTAACATAAACATCTTTAACCTTATCAATACCATTCTTGTCCATTACAAGAACTTTCCATTTGATTTGTTCTCCTTCAAAAGCATAATTGTTCATTCTCTCAATCATCTCTTCACCATCATAAGTTATTCTTCCAGGTCTTGTAGCATCATCATACACTACCCTACTGTCACACTGCCATACTATTGGAACAAAGTCCTCAATTGTTATATTTGGAGTGCACACTCCATTTGGACATTCAAATCTACATGTTTTTGAGCATCCATCTCCATTAACATTATTTCCGTCATCACAATATTCATTTGGTTGTTTTATTCCATCTCCACAATAAGGTCCTCTTAGAGTAATTCTTTTACAATTTAATGAACAATAATTACAATATTTACCATATGAAGGTTTACAAACCTGCCCATTTAATGCACCATCATCACATTCTTCTCCTTCATCAACTACTCCATCACCACAGTAATGATCTTCTTCTTCAATTTGACAATTTGCTGAACATCCATCTCCATCGATATTATTTCCATCATCGCATTCTTCATGAGGTCCTTGAACCACTCCATCGCCACAATAAGGTCCTGTTAAAGTGATTAGTTTACAGTTAGCTGAGCAGTATTCACAAGATTTACCGTATAATGGATTACAGGGCTTTCCATTCAATAAACTTCCATAATCACATTCTTCTGTTATTTGGTTTATGATTCCATCTCCACATCTAGGTAATACATGCTCTATTTTACAATCACTTGAACATCCATCTCCATCATCAGTGTTACCATCATCACACTCTTCACCTTCCTGAATTATTCCATCTCCGCATACAGGTTCTTCTTCACATATCAAATAAAAGCTTCTGCTTGCTTTATTATCAGAATCATCATCTTCAATACAAATAGGATTGTGTTGACTTACAACATCTAAAGATAAAGTATATCTTGTATCACACTCTAATCCATTTGTATTTAATATCAATGTCTTTGAGTGGAATTTGCTTATAAGATAATTATAATCTGCAAGAACATTTGAACCAACCTTAAAAATCATATGTGCATTGTTTTTTGTATTTGGTATATTATTATCTACATAATATCTTACCTTATACATTCCTTTTGGAATTGTTGGAGTTACCTGAGAAATCCAGGTTCCATTCTCATATCCTAATGCAATACCTGTTCCATAAGAATTCAAATAAGAATATCTAACTGATAAATCTTCTATACATTCTTCTTGTTCATCTTCAATCTTACATTCACTTGAACAACCATCTCCATTATCATTATTTCCATCATCACATTCTTCATAAGGTTCCTGAACTATTCCATCTCCACAATAGCCGTCACTTAGAGTTATTTCTTTACATTCAGAGGAACAATAAGTACATGTTCCATCATATGGTGCTATACAAACTTCTCCATTATCTTCTCCTAAATCACACTCCTCTGTTTCTTGATTCACAATTCCATCACCACAATAAGGTTTTTCTTCACAATTAATTTTTATTGTTCTGTAAGCATAATTATCACATGCATTATCCTCAATACATATTCCATTACTCTCACTCACAACTAACACAGTTATATTATGTAAAGAATCACATTCTAATTTTGAAGTATCTAAAATTAAAGTCTTGAAATGATAGTTCTTTATATCCTGATAATAACTTGCAAGTACACTTGGACCTAATCTTACTGTTATGCTTGCATTATTACTTTCTTCTTCGTGATTATCAACATAATATCTTATCTTGTGTATCCCTTTACTTAAAAGAGCAGGATTTCCTGAAACCCAATTATAAGTATCACTGCTGTTTATTGCAATTCCTGTTCCAAAAGAACTTGCATAATTTTTCCTTATAGAAATATTGTATATACAATCTTCAAATTCAATTTTACAATCTGCAGAACATCCGTCTCCATCAATATTATTTCCATCGTCGCATTCTTCTCCTTCATCAACTACTCCATCACCACAGTAATGTTCCTCTTCTTCAATTTTACAATCACTTGAACATCCGTCTCCATCAATATTATTTCCATCATCACACTCTTCATTTGATTGTTTTATTCCATCACCACAATATTCTATTTTACAAGTATTAGAACATCCATCATTGTTATTCAAATTACCATCATCACATTCTTCACCTTCTTCTAGTATACCATTTCCACATATTGGTGGACAATCAAAATCTACAAATAATTTATGAGTATTGCTTGTTTTCCATGATTCCTGATCACTCCATGCTTGGAAATAATTAGGTATTTCAAAATCTCCACATTCTTCAGGTTCTAATACTTTAACTCTAATTAAGATTCTTCCAACTTCTCCTGGAGAAACAACATGAGCATTCCAAGTTAAAGTATTTGTTAATCCATTAAATCCTACAATACCGTGATTAGAATGTCCAAAGCTTATTCCTTGAGCATCTCTATCATTGATTAAGTGTGTTGTGTAATTAAGATATTGTAAATTTTTATCCAAGACATCTCTTATCTCAACTCCTCCGCCAGTGCATGCAACATTTCCTTTATTTTCATATTTCAAAGTATAAAGAACAATATCTCCTGGTTTAACATTTGCTTTATCAGCACATTTAACTATTTCAAGATTGCATCCAGAATTAGCTGCACTTATAAAACTTAAGATAAATATTATTGCAAATATGCTAACAATAGTTAAGACTAGTGTTTTCCCTGCTTTTTTTGTTTTCTCTTTTTGCACCATTTTTTCACCATTCTTTCACCTCTTAACACCATTCACGAAAATACTTAATAATTAATAGTGAATGTTGCAGGAACAGCAATTACATGTCCTGCTTTGTCTGATATTTCAATTGACAATGAATAATCTCCCTTTGCGAAAGATTGTTTTTTATAACAATAACCATTAGTTAATCTTGTGCACATTGTTGTTGGAGAAGCTCTTGGATTAAGAGTATTTCTTGATGTTACTTTGTATAGATTTTCTTCATCTATACTCAAATTAAATTCAACATATCTATTATTAACTATCTTGAAAAAGGAATTTGGATTATTTAATACAGGAGCCGTTGTATCAACTTTAACAAGAGTATTTCTTGAACTGTATTTATTTCCAGCAATATCTTCAATTTCAAAATAATATCCAATTGTCTGTCCACTATATTTCTTTAAATCAACATCAATCTCACATATTTGTTTGCCAACAGCATAAGTGCATTTATTCAAATCTAATGTTGCTTTATCAGTGCCGTAATGTAATGTTGCTTTCTTTGGATTTGCTTCTTTAAATTGAACTTCAAAGTTTCCATCTGCAAAACTATTAGATCTAGGATAAGTAGTGTAAGTTCTTGGTTTAATACTATCTACAAAGAAGCTCATATTTTCATAAGCAGTGTTTCCTCTTAAATCAACTGCTTTAAACATTAAATTATTGTTTCCTTCTTTGAATGTTATTTGTTTAGCATAAGAAGTTTGTGAAGCAGGACATTTAGAACAAATTCTTGTCCATGAAACTGTGCTTTTAGTTAAATCTCTGTAATAAACATCTGCAACTTCATTTAATGAGAAATCAAGATAGACCTTCCTTGAATTATATATTGTGTCTTTAACTGGGCTTTTTATTGTGAATTCTGGTGGTGTTACATCTAAATCAATAGGAGAACCAGATTCTCCACTACTGCATCCACTTTTGCATAATCTAGGATTATGATTATAATAACAATTTTTTTCTGCATTATAACTTACACATGCCATACAGAATCCAGTTTTTACATCACAAGTTCTTTCAGGAGTACCACAATAGGTATATCTTTCTCCTGGCTGAAAGCATTTATTAAAATATTCTGTTGCACTTGCAAAATTAATGCTAATTACAAATATCCCTAACATTAATATTCCAATCATTAGTGCTGCTTTGTTTTTGTTGTTTGTTTTCATTTTATATTTATTTGTTTTTGTTTGTGATTGAGAGTTTACTCTCAGTGATTACCCTCATTCTCCGAGGGTTTGTGAGTATAATAAAATAAAAAATAAAAAAATAAAAAAGTGAACTTAGATCGCTTCACCCCAGAAGTAAATCTGTCCAGTATCAAAGTCACCATTACATGGTTCTGGAAGGTTAAGTCTGAAGATTACTGACATTTCAGCACCAGGTGCTAGGATATTTCCAGTATAGTATGGTCCTATCTTTGTAGTTGACTGGATAATTTCATTGTTATCATAGAATGGATTTGGATCATTGAACCCAACACCATATTCTATAGGTACATATCCTTCAGCATCTTTTCTTACGTCCTTTTGAGTGCTGTAAGAACCGCTTGTAGCATAATATGCGAAATTTTCCAATTTAAGAACATTGCTTGTTCCACACTTAGCTCCTGAGCTTGATGAATCATAAAAGTCTGTTCCAGATATAAACATATCAAGTAAAACTCCTGATCCAGCTTCAGCATCATTTCCAACTAATACTCTCTCAGAGTATGCGCTTGTTCCTGGTCTTACTTCATCAAAAGTAATTTCTCCATCAATTGATAATTCAATTATTGGATTAAGGAACCAGTATTCCATTTCAACCATATTAGAGGTTAATCCATCTAAATCAACAGCTTCAACAGTTACTTCATATTCTCCTCCTGGCATTGAATCCGCAGTTTCAACAGTAAGAGTACATTCATAGTAAGCCATTAAATCGCTATTGAAAGTGGTGATTTGTTCTTCCAAGATTCTTGCATTACAAGATGGAAGTATTGTTTCTTCGTGTCCAGAAATTCTAGCACAGTTTGCTTCTATATTTCCACCAACAGTAGCATATACATCAGCAACTTTGTCAATACCATTCTTGTCCATTACAAGAACTTTCCATTTGATTTGCTCTCCTTCGAAAGCATAGTTGTTTATTCTTTCTATCATTTCTTCACCAGCCATAGATATTCTTCCTGGTTCAGTTGCATCATCATAAACAACTCTTTCATCACATTGCCATACTATTGGTTCAAAATCTTCTGTTATAATATTAACACCGATTCCTGAGCCAACACTAACAGCAAAAACTCCTGGAATTACTGAAAGCATCAAAGCAGAAACTACCAATAAGCTTAGTAATATTTTTTTCATATTTTATAACCTCCTTTCAACTGTGTAGGAAATCCTCTGCTAAGCAGATTCGTTATCGCAATCTTATCCGGATAACTATGAAGTAAATTCAAACAATAATACATGTTCTCTTTTTGTGCCTCTTTTGCACATCTTTTTTCAGTCATTATGAATTTCCTAAACCCAATTTCTTTTTAAGCATTGTTGTCGTCGAGAAAATATATTTTTGTTGTTACTTCAATTAAATGAATACGTTTGTTTTAACACATTTATCGAATATGAAAATCTATAATAATTCTTAAACATATCTGTTTTAAAATATATATTATTGAACCAAAATTGCAAAATGAGAAATAAAAATTGTTTTTCAAAAGTAACAAAAGATAACTCTTTTATTTTACCTGCAAACTTTTCATTAAATTTCTTATTCCAATTAGAAATATAATATATAATTAAATAATAAATATAATTGTTTAGGTTTATTTTTGCACTTTTATTAATTTAATAGAAAATATGCTTACTTTTTTGACTTCTTTTTCTTTTTGTAGGTCTTTTTAGCTGCTTTCATTGCAGCTTGGAAAGTAGTATTAGGGTTCTTCTTTTTCATTGCTTTGTAAGTATCACTTAAATGAACTTGCCATGCGTTTACTTTCTTTCTATCATCATATATTGTTCTGTCTCCAGAATCTTCTTTTGTTTTTTTAGAATCTTTAGCTTCTTTTTTTGCAATTTCTTCTTCTCTTGCACCCATTTCTTCTCCAAACAAATTAAGTCTTGAAGCAGTAGCAGCTAGTTTTCTTGCTCTCTCAGCCCTTATTCTCCTTTTTCTTTCATCTCTTGCCTGTTTCAAAGCAATACATACTATAGCAATAAATAGAAGTACTATTAATATAGATAGCAATATTGGAATCAACATGCTTGGTTTGAAAAATAAAAATGCCATTTTATTACTATAAAATGTTACAAAATGCCTTTTTATATATATTTGTGATAAAATTTGCTATTTTTTGTCATTACTGAGAATTAATGATTTTTTAATTATTCATAACTCCTATAGATTATAATAATTCTTAAGCTTCTTGAATCCAGAAATGTATATCTACATTCATAGGATAATTAGGGTCAGGCCACCAAAGCTTTTCTTTAAATTTAGGTGTTTCTAAACTCAAATCCTTAGAAACATTCACAACTATCTTTGTCCTATTTATATGATGTTCAAATTCAAAAGAATTCTGGATAGTATAACTCTCATCATGATTAAGAATAATTTCATCTGTTCTTAAATTATCTGTCAAGTTTCCCTTTTCATCATACATATCAATACTATAAGTATATCTCATCTTTTGATGTTCTAGATTGTGTATTGTAAAAGAATAATTGTAGGTCTTACCTAATTCAATAGTAGATGGAAGCTGAGTGTGATTTTCAAAATAAACCTCAGTTAATGGCTCAATACCTAAAGGAATAAATGTAAGCACAACTAAGAATATAGCCAGCAATACAATGCCTGCAATGAACACTTTTTTCATTTTTTGATTTCTCCTAATAAAATCTTTATTTTCTTCCTTAATAAAGTTATAGAATTTATAACCTTTCTAGCATCCTCTATTGAAATTCTCTTTCCATAATAATTTATTGAATTTCTAACAATCCTTACTTTATCAAATTCTTCCCCTAATCTAGGTTCATTGATAATTTCTTTAAGAAATGCAGTGTAACACTCATGATTGTAAATTTTAAATCCTTTTTTCAAAGCAAGAGCTTCAATTAATTCTCTTAAAGAATCATAAGCTGTAGGTATGTAAACCAAAGCACTATTTTCATCTATTTCCACAGAGTTAACTATTTTCTCTTTTATACTAGACATTTCTATCAAGGATTTTATTAAATTCTCATCTTTTCTTGCATCCTTAACAATTCTTTTATCCCAACATTCTTTCCAGTCCATCATATTTCTACCTTTCCAGATAAAGAATATCCATTTAATATATTATTTTTAAGTTCTTTAGGTATTTTACTTAAATTATCAAACCAGAATACTTGAATTTTCCTTTTTAATTTTTTTTCATAATCTTCTAAAGATATATTCTTTTTAGAAGAGATTATAGCAATATCTATATCTGACTCTGGAGTAACTTCTGCCTTTGATAAAGAGCCAAAAAGAATAATTGTAGGATTTACAGTTTTATTTTCAATATACTCCACAACTTCCTTTAATCTATCCATCCAATATATCTTTGATAATCCTATAAACACTTTATTTTCTTTGTTTGCAAAGAAAAACAAATAATTTCTATCTTCTTGCCTTTTCAGAAGTCCTTCTTTATAATATTCCATTAATATTTTGGATGCTGTTGGAGGTGAAACTTTTATTATCTTTGCATACTCTCTCACACTTATTCTTCTATAACAATCCTCAAAGAAAGGAGTTAAGTTGTTAATTATTTCTAACATATGTTAAATTATCTTAACATTTATTTAAATATGTTTCTGTTTATCCTTTAGGAAAAACTCTCTTATCAAAGAAAACATGTGGATAACCCATTTTATTGATTTCTCCAATCATTATATCTCCTTTGTTAGCTGTCTCTCCACCTAAA
>Ga0255342_1001299_pt1 | contig 36511 bp, 32 predicted proteins | sample wastewater_treat_3_FD_192416 | JGI IMG/M metagenome (GOLD analysis project Ga0255342, IMG submission 192416) | Wastewater microbial communities from Lulu Island WWTP, Vancouver, Canada - plant14 | ecosystem: Engineered > WWTP > Wastewater > Unclassified | place: Canada: Vancouver, British...
TTTGGCATAAGTTTTTACAAGATTTATGAATTGTTTCTGTAGATGAGCCTTTCAAAAAATATCAGCATGTTTGACTTATAATGGCTGAAGATGGGCGTAAAATGTCCAAAAGGCGATGAAATGTGATCAATCCAGATGATATTATAAATGAATTTGGGGCGGACGTTCTCAGAATGTATGAAATGTTTATGTGACCTTTTGATCAAGCTGTAAATCGAAATACAAATGGGGTAAAGTGAATAAAAAAGTTTTTAGATAAAGTAATTAGTTTAAGATCGAAAGTTGGAAGTTGAAATTTAGATGACAAGAATGTTATAAACTTATTACACAAAACTATTAAAAAAGTTTCTGAAGATATAGATGTTTTTGGTTTTAATACAGCAATATCTCAGTTGATGATTTTTGTAAATGAGTTAAATACAAAAGAATATATTTCTAAAGATACTTTTGAAAAGCTGATTATACTCTTAGCACCTTTTGCACCTCACTTAGCAGAGGAGTTGTGGTCAGAGTTGTGAAATCAATCTAGTATTTTTCATCAGGGAGTTTGGCCTAAGTATGATGAAAAGTACTTGGTAGATGATGTCCTTACTATAGCTGTGCAAGTAAACTGAAAGGTAAGATGAACTGTTGAAATTAGTCCAGATTCTACTCAAGAGCAGGTATTTGCAATGGCTAAAGAAAATGAAAAAATAAGTAAATACTTAGATTGAGAAATATTGAAAATAATTTATATTCCTTGAAAAATTTGCAATATTGTTGTAAAATAATTTTATATCGCTTGATTGTTTTCATTGAATATTAATTGTCTCGTGAAAGAATATTTTTTGTGGTTTTATAATAAAAATAAATTTTGTAAAGTGATTTTTTTGTTTTTGACAAAGTAGACATCATGTTTAGGTGTTGTTTTTTTTAAACTTTGAGAATTGATGTTTTTATGCAAAATTGCTGTCTATATGGTTTTTTTGTCGATAATGTCTATGTTGAAAAGTCTTGAAATACATAGTAGATATGCTAAATTTGTGTTTGAGAAAAATTTTTTATTACAAAAAAAATGTTAAAAATTTTGTTCTAAATTTTTTATTGTTTGATAGTGCTCAGTAGTTTTTGAAGGTATAATTATTATTAAAATAACTATCGTTCCGGTGTTTTATTTAATGTGTTTGTTGTTATGAAATTTATTAGAAAAGCTACATTAGTTATAATGTTTTTATCTACATTTTTGTATGTGGTTTTTTCTGATGAGGTTAATACTAGATATACCGAATTTCACTTGTTAAGTTGAGATGATCATTATGATCATTTGGTTTTAAATTTAACTTGAGCAGAAACAGGCACTGTTTCTCTTTATTTAGAAAATAAGTCTGATATTTTGTTGAATTGATTAGTGTCTTTTGTAGATTGAGCTATAGTTCAATATGGTTCTACTTGAGTTAGGGTTTGTAAAAGTGAAAATGAAAAAAGTATATTTTGACAATATATCACAACGGACTCTAATGTGTTTTCGATCTCTACTAATGAGCATGTTACAAAAGTTTTAAATTTACTATTTCCCTCTTGGTATAGTGGGATATATTATTGATGTGTCGTGTATTATCCTCAATTTACGGAAAATGATGGTAATTTAAATACTGTGCCTCGTAAAGCCATATTTTTAGATGTAAATGTTAGTCCCTTAGATAGTTTGTTTAATCTTAAGGTTTATCCATCGGATCGTTCCAGTTATTCTAAAAAATGAAATATTGGAACTATGTTATTGTATAGTATAAATAATACTGGGCAGATTTTATTTAGCTGAGAAGTACAGACGGACTCTAACTGAGAGTGAGTTGTTACTGCCAATATTCCAAATTGAGAATATTTTGTGGTATATAAATGATTATCTCATCTAGCATCATATCTTAGTTGATTTGTTATTGATTGAGAGAGTGAAGTTATTTTTGATTTTACAACATGAAATAATTTATTCAGCACTAAACAGTATTCTACATTAATCGATGATTGATATCGCTATCAGGTTGCTTGAGATTTACAAAATATAAATTGATTACATGATTGAAAGATAAATGTAAATGATATAACAGTACTTGTTAGCGACGTTTGTTGATATAATTCAACTATAGTTGATCAATATCATCATTGTAATTTAAATGGAGACAGTATGGTAAATATGGCAGATATATGAGTTATTATCACAAACATTTGAAAAGATTGACCATTTTTACAATGACATGAGATTTTTTGATGATTCTAGATTTTATAATTTGATTTTAATTGTATGAGGTTTAAATTAAAAAATATTATTACTATTATTTTGTTCCTTGCCATTTTGTTAGGATATTCATTTTCTAATGAATTTGAGTTGTATCCTGCCTCATGAACTACATTTAAATATCACTGCGATCAGCCGTTAAAGATAAAAATAAAAAAATGAGATTATAATTTTACTACTTTTTCTTCGGTAATAAGGTTTAATCCTTGAAATGTTTTATTAACTCACAACTCAATCAATTCATTTTTTAATACTTTTCCAACATGATATGTGTTAAATAATTTGTATTTTGCCGAATGAGCAAACATGGTTAGTCTTTGAACTTCAGACATGTATGTTGCTAATTTTACTTTAAAGACAAAAGAGTGATTTACATGAAATAGTGTATTATTGAAATTCACCGACAGATTTGGAAATGATCCTGACCTTTCTTCTCCTGAAAATACTGATGATAGCATTACCATTACTTCTCCTGATTTTGTATGAGATACTTTAAGTTGAGTTACGAATGCTACATATTACTTAGAAGCATATCCTTGTGTTGAAGACACGAATGCACCAATAGTTTTTAATAATTCTTGGTCTCCAAATATAAATTGATGAAGAATATTGGGATCGTGAAATGATATAAAACTTTTGCTTATTGATTGGATCTGAATAAATAAACATTATTGGTACCAAGGACTACCTGTTAATATAAACAACTATGTTCCCGCTTTAAATAATGTTGATAATCAAAATTGAGTAAATAGTTGAACGATAAAAGTAAAAATTAACAATTCTGCTAATTGATGAAATATTGAAACTCCTATTTTAAATATTTATCCTTATACTGGTTCTGAGTTTCCAAATAGACGAACATGGAATAGTTTGGACAGAGGATATTGGGTTGAGTTTAAAAACGAGATTCCATTTGAAATTGAAAAGCAAGTAACTATTACGGTGTCTGGTTACGACAATTATAATTCTTTAGGTAATCGTTTTTTGATGAATAGGACATTTGTGTTTAATATTTCTGAAAATCCAAGTATCAATATTATTAATCCTATCAATGCTTCTGATAATCAAGACTATAACTTATCTGGCATTTATTTTTATGCTAAAGATTCTTGGGCATGAATTGATACAGGTAATGTATTTATTACCATACCAAGTATATATTCTGGTTCAGAATTATTATTAACTGGTTATACTTATTCATGATCTGAACTGGAATTTTATTTAATTAGCTGAAGTTCAGAAATAGGGGGTGCTAGTTCTTATGAGATAAAATTGATTCCTAAACGAAAATTACCATCCGATACGGAAATAGTAGTGACTTGAATGGTTTTAGATTTAGTGTGAAATACGGGATTTGGTAACTGGAGCTTTTCTACCAGACCAAGTTGTTTGGATTTGTGATGTTTTGATATTTTAAATATCAATTTTCTGTCTGGAAATTCTTTTATATCCAATCCACGATTGTTCTCATGAGAATATCTAATTGTTACATGATTAGCTTATAACACAAATTATCCATATTTTACATGAATTAATTCAGATATTTTAGTGTGTTGATTTGAATATGAATGAACGGTTTTAACATGAAATGTAAATATATATTCGGATACTTGAGTTTTGATAAATTGATACTTCTACACATGAAATGAATTGTATATTACTGGATTAAACTTTGTGTATAATAATTGAACAATTACAGTAATAGATTAATTAGCTTTAGTATTTATATTAAAAAATATATGAAACAAATTACATCCATTATATTGTTTATATTGTGTTTTGTAGCTACTTCTTTGTGAGCTAATATTTCTGTTTCCCCTGAAAGTGGCCATTTTGGTAAAAATTGTATTATAGAATTTGATATTATTGTTGATACTAATTCTGAACAAATTTTATGAACAGATATGTATGTGGAAAGCTCAATGGAATATATAGATTTTGTCCCTTCAAAAGCTTTTAAATATTACTTACCACCTAAAGTAGAAAATAAAAATATTTATTTGTGAGCATTCTCAGAACCATGAAAAGAGCTTGAGTGAAGATCAAAGTTTGGTACTTTGTATCTGAAAAGCAACGATGTTGATCTGGATTGATATATAAATTTTGTTTTTATTTGAAAATGAGAAACATCTGATACAAATTTAAGTATAATTTGATGAGTAGATAAATTAAATGAAGTTGGAAATTGAGTTTATTATTTTGATTGAGATGCTTGTGAACATAGTGTAATGGATATAGAATGATCGTTCTCTTCTATTGATGGGGATAAGTATATAAAAGATATGATATCGTGATTCAATAGAAAGGCATTTTTTCAAAAATTTGTGTTATTGTGTTCTAAGTATTGATTAAATATTGTTTTATTTATTTTAATATTAGTATCATTATACTTTTATATGAGGAGTAAGAAATTATCAAGTAATGAAAAGATTAAAAAAGATAATTAATATTATATTATTTTTTTCGATTTTATATATATGTGTTGATGCACAATATTATTATTTTTCTGAACCCACAAATTCTAATTGATATCAACAAGGTTGTCAAGAGCAGTTGGAAGTCAGGTTCAATACTGATTGAAAAAAAACGGTATGATGAATTTTTCATTTAATTTTAGATGACTCTAAAATTAGTTATGTCACTTGATGATCTTTGTCTTCACTTTTGTTCAAGTGAAGTACTTTATGATTTCCTGACTGGGTCCCAACTTTCCCAAAACGGAAAGCATGATCTAATTATACTATACTTGAAACAGAGCGTTATAATGCATCAAATCCTACATCCACAGTCAATTGAAACAAGCCTTATGGGTATGTAATTTTTATACCGAAATATAGTTGATCTATATATACTGTAGATTTTGGTATGTCTTATATTTCATGATATACTTGGACAACTGAAACAACTTTAAGTTATGATTGAGTTGATATTATAAATCCATCACAACAAGTTTTATATTTAACATGAACTATTGATGTTCAACAAAAACCTTGTGTAAATGATTCTAGTGGTCCTAGTATTGTAGATAATATTTACACAAATTGAGCTACTAAAATATCCAATAGTTGATTAAATATCTCATTATTCGACTCGAATGGACAATGACAAGTACCTTTTGTTTGGAAAAATTGAGAGCGAACTTGAAACCTTTGGTCTATTAATAACCAGTATTGAATTGATGCGGGAACTATAAATATACAAGTTTCATGAAACAACCACTTTGTTAACTTAAATCACACTAATTTTGATGTTGAACCATTGATTTTTAAAACTTGGCAAGATTTAGATAGAGATTATACGATTACTTTAAATCATTTAGAACTTTTTGATTTTTGAATAGAGAATCAAATTTATATTACATATTTTGCTAAAGACCGTGTATGAAATACAACAGAAACCTCAATCAGCTTTAATAAACCGAAAGAACCACGATTAACTCAAGTTTCACCTAGTAATGGTCAATCTCATATTACATATGATGCAAATATTTCCTTTAATATGCATGATGATCGAGCATGAGTAGACTCTGGATCTATTGTTGTTATATTTAGTTGAATATGAAACGCATTTTATGCAGAATATTATTCTGGTGACTTGAGCTTTGAAGCGATTTCATGAGATGCAAATATTGATGATTATAAAATTGTTCTTCAGTCGCATTTAGAATTTCCTACAAATTCTGATATATCTATGATTATATATTGATATGATTTAGCTTGAAATTGAGGACAACTTTATAATTGACTGTTTTTAACTAAGCCTAGTTGTTCAGATTTGTGATGTTGTGATGTAGTAAAAATTAAAACATGATATGAATTAGGTTTTATATATTATCCAAATAGTGTACTTTATGTTTCTGGTTGAATAAATCCTTATTTTTATTTGGATTGAAATACATGATATATTAATTGTAACCTACAAAACAGTTATCTATCATTATATAAGTGAAATTGAGAAGATTTGACGGGGACTCTCGTTTGACTATCTAATTTCCATGAACTAAATATTATGTGAAATAATATAAGGGCTAGGCTGTCTTGAAATACTTTGTTTTTAGAGAAGATGGTTACAACATGATATGTTTGAAATAACTGACATGGTTGAGCTTGATGATCTACTATAGTTAAAGATAATTGTTGTGTAAACTGATGATTGCCATGATGAAATGAATTATGTGAAGACCATTCTGATAGCTATTATGATTGAACTTGTGAATGATGATATCATTGAAGCGCTGATATTTGTGGTGTCAATCAATCTAATTATCCTGATGAGTTAAAAATAGCATATTTATATGCATATAATTATGGAATCACAACATTGTGTCCTATTCGAGAGTCAATGTTAGATGGCTATTTATATAGGAACCATTTTGCAAAAATGATATCAGAGTATGCGGTAAATGTGGTGTGAAAAACTCCAAATATATGAAAAGAATGATGTGATAGTTTCCAAGATATAGAAGATGATACAGAAGAGTTAAAATACTTTATGAAAACGGCGTGTGAATTGGATTTAATGTGATTGCGTGCTGATTGAAAAACACCAAAAAATAAATTTGATCCTCATGATATAGTCACAAGAGCTGAATTTGGGACAGTGTTTTCTAGATTGTTGTTTGGTGATAAATATAATGTACAAGATGAATCCTTGGTATATAAAGAAGAATGATATTGGTATAGAGATCATCTAGCTTGATTAAAATCTAATTGAATTATGACAAAAATAGATTGAGATCGACCTAAATATCAAGAGAGAAGATGACGAGTGATGTTAATGATGTTGAGAGCCGATAATTTTTGAGTGTTTGCTGGAAAGGTACCAGCATTGATATGAATAAAGTCATTATTTGAATAAAATAATAAAAAACCAGATTTTCTTATAAAACAAAAAGCCACGAGAGGAAATTTGGTATAGTTAAAAAAACGGGTGGTTAAAACGATAGGAACAGTAGTAGTTAATTACTTTATCTACTGTTTTTTTATAAAAAAATCTACCTTTGACTTTTTAAAAAGGTAGATTTCTTTTTATTATATTAATTATAGTTTTCTTAATGATTTGTTTATTGTTTCTGTGTCATATCTTTCATACTTTTGCATTATCAATTCTGATTCTACTTTATTAATTATTTCTGTAACCACTCATACCATAATGATTACTCCAGATCATGTAACAACAACAGGTAATGATCATAATGTTTGAACAAGGTTTTGTATAAATGGTATGTAGTTTAATATGTAACTGTATATTCATATAAATGCTAGTCATGCTCATCACCACAAACATAAATGCATCAATATTCTATTTAAATATTTAGATGTTTCTTGTCATGGTCTAATTCATGGTACAAATCCTCATTTTTTTTGTATGTCATCTGCAATTCTATCTGGACTAAATGTTATAAGTGTATAGAAGAATGTAAATACTATGATTAGTGCAAAATAGAATATTATTGATAGAAGGCTTGGTTGTTGTGAATATATGTTTAAGTTAGCCTCTATCCAGTTAGCTATACCTACTAATTTTGTATTCATTGGCTGAAATTGAACAATCATTTTACTAATTAAGTAAGGAAAAGATACAAAAGCCATTGAGAATATGATAGGAATCATTCATACTGGATTCATTGGAAAGGGTAGTATTGAACTTTCTTGTACTTTACCTTTTCTTGCATAAATTATTGGTATTTCCTTGATAGATTTTAGTATAAAGATAGACAATATGATAAGTCATAGTATTAGTACTATCATAAATACAAACATTCCAAATACATTGCTTGTTCATGCAAAATTTCAATATACACTTTTTGTGATTCAAGCAACTATAGATGAAAATATCAGTATGGAAATACCGTTTGATATTCCTTTTTCAGTTATTAGTTCTCATAATCGCATTAGTAATATTGCTCAAACAGTCATGCTAAATGCTGTTAATAACAAGTTACCTATTGATGTGTCAATTACATTTCCTCATAATAAATAGTTTATGAAAAATACCATACCAATTCATTGTAAGAATGCTAATGGAACTGTAAGATATCTTGTATATTGTTGTATTTTTTGTTGTCCTGACTCTCATTGTTCTTTTAGTTGTTCTAGTTGAGGTACTACAGCTCCTAATAATTGCATTATAATTGAGGAGTTAATGAATGGAGCTAAACCAACAGCTATTAGTGCAAAATTTTCTAAAGATCCTCATAACATCATAACAAAATATCAGAGTCCACCCGCATCAACAGCTCATAGTTTTCACATTAATTCGTGAATGTTTACAAAAGGTACTGGTATATGAACTAGCAATCTGTATATTGCTAAAATTCCTAAAGTAAAAAATATCTTTTTCATCAAGGATTTATTTTCTATAATACTTTTTAACTTTTTTCTGAATTTTTTCATAATTTAACACATTATTCGTAAAAATTAATTTATTTTTGATTTGGTTTTTCCTATTTTTTCTATAGCAGTTTTGGAAAACTTATCCAATCATATAAAAGAAATCTCTTTAGAAAAATCTCAGTTTCAAAGTACTTTTACTAAATCTGACTCTTTTTTGATATATCATAGCTCTTTTAATTTAAATTTATTTAATTCCATTTTATCCTTGATTCTTTCATCTTTTTGTAGTCTTCATAGATTTATTACAGAATACTTATCTACTAACTTATAATATCTTTTGAATCATCTTGCTTTAGGCATTTGTTGAACTATAGAAGTTTGTCCACCTTCAAAAAATATAGGAACAGAACCTCCTGATCTAGCTTTTTGTCATTTTAACCCTCTACCAGAATAATTTCATTTGCTAGCATTTCATCTTCAAATTCTGTTTGCTTTATCTTTTAGACCAGAACTTCTTTTTATTTCGTGTAATCTCATTTTTGTACGAATTTTTATATAAAAAAACTATTTTTTTGCTGTTTTAGTAGCAGTTTTTGTTGTTTTAGTTGTAGCCTTTTCCTTTGTTGTTTTTTTCACTGCTGTAGTCTTTTTGGTTGCTGTTTTTTTTGTCTCTTCTTTTTTGATTGTTTCTTTTTTTACACTATCTTTTTTTGTAGTAGTTTTTTTTGCTGTGCTCTGTTTTTCAGAAGTCTCTTTTGCATTTTCTTTATCAACCTTTTTTTCTACTTTTTGATTTTTTACATCTACTGTGTTCTTTATTGTTTCATTTTTATCTTTATTGTCTTTTTCTTCTTCATTGTCATAATCTATAAAATGATCTTGATACTTGTATTGTGTAAGAGCATTTATAGTAGCTATTGCATTATTTAATTTATTATTTGATCATATTATTTTAGATAATATATTTTCATATCCAGCTAAATCTAATACGGATCTTACAGAAGAACCAGCTTTTAATCATGTTCCAGGTGTTGCAGGCAATATTCTAACAGTACATGCTTTGTATTTATTTGTAACCGCATATGGAACAGATTTGTCTTTTGTGATAGGCACATAAAACATGTTTTTGTAAGCTTCATTTGATGCCTTTTTCACAGCTGATGTAACATCTGCTCATTTAGATAATCATAATCAAATTTTTCATTTTTTATTTCACACTAAAATTATTGCCCTAAATGACATTCTTCTTCATCCAGTAGTTACTCTTGTTACTTTTCTAACCTCCAAAAGAATTTCTTCAAACTCTTTTTTTGTTTTCTCCTTTCTTTCAGCCATTAAATATTGTTATATAAGTAAATGTTGAATAATTTTTTTATATCTTTACTCAAGCTTTTCTAGCTCATTCTGCAAATGCTTTTACTCTCCCGTGGTATAAATATCAGTTTCTATCAAAAGCTATGTTTTCAAGCTTTTTTGATACAATTTCTTTTCCTAACTGTTCTCCAGCAGAAAAAGCTCTGTCTATTTTAGTTTTTCAGGTAGATTTTTTATCATCAGTAGAAAGTATTACATTTCAATTTTTGTCCACTAATTGTGCAGAAATGTATAGATTAGATTTATTAACAATCAATCTATAATCTGGTTTATGAGACTTAATTTTTGTATTAACTCTGTTTTTTCTTTTTAAATATTTTCTTATTTTACCTTTTAGTTTGTTTGCTAAATGAGACATCTTGTTTAAGATTAATTAAAATTAAAATATTATTTACCTGCAGTTTTACCAGCCTTTAATCTAACAACTTCATCAAAATATCTTATACCTTTTCATTTATATGGTTCTGGTTTTCTAAATGCTCTTATCTTTGAAGCCACTTCTCATAGTAGTTGTTTATTAATAGAATTAAGTGTAATAATGGTGTTTCATTTTGGATCTTGTTCCACTTTGGCTTCAATATTTGTTGGTAATTCATAATTTACCTTGTGGGAAAACCCTAAAGATAAAACTAATTTGTTTCATTGTAATTGTGCTCAGTATCAAACACCCATTATTAAAAGTTTTTTTTCATATCAATTTACCACACCTTCTATCATATTTGCAATTAGTGTTCTAGATAATCATCGAAATTTTCTATCATTATCATCTTGTATGGATAATGTTATGCTATTTTCTTCTTTTTTAACAAGAACACAATCTAGAATTTGTTGAGTTAATTCTCATTTTGGTCACTTTACCGTAACTAAATTTTTATCTATTGTTACCTCTACTCAACTTGGTATATTGATAGGTTTGTTTCCAATTTTTGACATTTTAAACTACTTATAAATTATAAAGTTTTTTAGTATATTTCTGCAATTAATTCTCAACCTAGTTTTTTTTGTTTAGCTTCGTGTGCAGCCATTAATCATTGATTTGTAGATATAATTCCTATTCCTTTACCTCAAGCTACTGTTTTTATATCTTTGTAACTAACATACCAAGGTCTTGATGGTTTTGAAAAGAACTTTATCTCGGGAATATCGTTTATAGGGTTTTCAACAGTTTTCAAGTATACTTTTATACTTTTCTTATTATTCTTTTCAATAATTTCAAAGTTTTTTATAAAATTATATCTTTTTAATAAATCTAAAATATTGCATTTAAATTTTGAAAAAGTTATATCACTTAAGTCGGTTCTTCTTGCCATATATGCATTTTTTATTCTAATCAATAGATCATGAATAGGAGCATTTACATAACTCATAATTAATTTTTCACAAAATAAAATAATAAATTTTACCAGCTAGCTTTTTTAAGTCACATTATTTTTCCTTCTCTAGCATATTTTCTTAGACAAACTCTACAAATTCCAAAATCTCTAAAAAATCAGTGTGATCTTCCACATAATCTACATCTATTGTAATATTTAGCTCATTTCATCTCCTTTTTTTTGATGAATTTTTGCTCATAGAGTTTCCATTGTTTTGATTTTAGTGCTGCTCTTGCCATTAAAACTGTAATTTTAATATATAAATTTTATTTAAATACAAATCCTAATTCTTCCAATAATGCTATAGATTTTTCTTTATCATTGGTACTTGTTACTATAGTTATTCAAATTCACATTGGAATTGTTACATCATCTAATCATAGTTCTGGGAATATACTATAATTTTTTATTCCAATTGTTAGATTGGCTTGTGAGTCAAAACTTCTTTTATTTAGTCATGAGAAGTCTCTTATTCTAGGTAGTATAAGTTTATACAATCTTTCAATAAAGTCTAAAGCTCTATTTCCTCTAAGTGTGGATTGAAGCATTACAGGCATTCACTCTCTTAATTTAAAGTTTGATATAGACTTTTTTGCTTTTACTATACGAGGTTTTTGTCATGTGATTTTAGCTAAATTTTTTTCAAATTCCTCAAAATCCTTATGTCATTTTCTAGTAACAATAGAACCAATACCCATATTAATTATTACTGATTCTATAGTCGGTATAGCATTAACATTCTTTAAATTTAATCTTTTTTGTAGATTATTTTTGTAATCTTTATAATCTCTAGACATTTATTGCTTTTGAATACAAATAAAACTTTTAATATAATCGCTTAAAATTGTTTAAATGATTAACGATTAATTTATTTTTATATCTCACTTTTTTGCTTTTCTTATTTTTTTTCAATCTTTAGTGATTTCTATTTTTATTTTAGAAGCTTTTTTTTCTTTTTCTAAATAATACATAACATTTGATATATGTATTGGTAATGTTTTCTTGACAAAACCTTGTCATTTCATCGCTTTTTTAGCAACATTAACATCTTTTACTATAACATGGTCTCAGTGGACTTTTTCTATAGTAGATATTTTTCACTTATGTTTTCATGCTATTACTATTACAGGGTCTCCAGCTCTTAATTTTTTCATAACAAAATATTTAAAACATTAAAACTTTTATAACACTTCTTCAGCCATGTTTGTGATGTTTTTATATCACAAATCTCTTAATTCTCTTGCTACAGGTCAAAATATTCTTTTCCCTATAGGACTTATCTCTCATTTTTCATTTTTTGTCATTAGTACAACAGCATTGTCTCAAAATCTAATATAAGTACCGTCTTTTCTAGGAACTTCTTTTTTTACTCTTACAACGATAGCTTTTGTAATTTGTCATTTTTTAACATGACTATTTGGAGTTACACTCTTTATCGCCACGACAACAAAGTCTCAAACATTTGCAGTAGTTGCCATTGATCATTTTAGAATTCTTATTATTTGTGCTTTTTTGGCTCATGTATTGTCTGCGACTACCACCATAGATTCATTCTTTAACATTTATAATAAAGTTTAAACTATAAAAAATATATCCACTATTTAAGTATTTCAACAATTTTTCGTTTTTTTAATTTACTTAACGGTTTGCATTCTCTAATTTTTACAAGATTTCAAATTTTAGAATCATTGTTTTCATCGTGAGCATAGTATTTTTTTGACACAACAAATCTCTTTTTGTAAATAGGGTGCATTTTTACTTTTTTTACCAAAATAGTACGAGTTTTGTTGGTTTTGTCACTAACAACCTCTCCAGTAAGCTCTTTGATGTTTTTGTCTCCTATTATTGTCATTTCTTTGTACTTATTTTAGATTTTAAAACAGTATTTACTCTTGCTATATTGATCCTAACTTCTCAAATTTGATGAGTTTTTTTAAGACCCCTGATAGCATTTTTCATTTTAAGATCGTATAATTCTTTTTTCAACTTTTTTCTTTCTTCCACAAGCTCTTTTATGGTTTTTTCATTTAATTGTTTCATGTAAACTCCTTTACCTTTCATTTTGATTTTTTTAAGTTAAATAAACAAGTTGGTATTGTAATTTTTATTGAACATCTCCCTTTATAGCAAACCTTGCTTTTACACTAAGTTTCTTGGATGCACTTATAAGAATTTTTTTGGCTAAGTCCTCATCTATTCCGCTTACTTCTAAAATAACTTTACCTCTCCTTACTGGTGTTTTATATATATCTACATCTCATTTTCCTTTACCCATCGGCATTTCTAATCATTTTTTGGTAAAAGGAACATCAGGAAAGACTCTAATCCAAAGTCTTCACGTCTTTCTGGTATGTCTAACTACCACCTTTCTTGCAGCCTCTATTTCTCTATTTGAAATATAGCCATTGGTAATAGCTTTTAATCCATATTCTCAAAAGGCAATAGTTGTACCTTTTGTACTTTTACCCTTTAATGATGGAATCATTTGTTTTCTATGTTTTCGTCTTTTTGGAGTTAATAACATTTTATGTATATTTTCGTTAAATAAACACAATACTTAACACTATAAGTTAATAGTTTTTTTAGGAGTTTTTTTCTTGTTGTATAGGGTTCATTTTTCTATCCAAACTTTAACTCCTAAAACTCAATACTTTGTCATGGCTTGCATAGCATGATAGTCAATGTCAGATCTGAAAGTTTGTAATGATACTCTACCATCAATAAACTTTTCCGTTCTAGCTATGTCTGCTCAGTTTAATCTACCACCAATAGATATTTTGATACCATTAGCTCCTTTTTGCATCACTTTTTGTAATACATTTTTGGCAACTTTTCTATATGGCATTCTATTTTCTAATTGATTTGATATAAATTCAGCCATTATTTTTGCAGAAAACTCTGGAACTCTTACTTCTTTTACATTTATAATGAATTTTTTACCAAACATTTTATTTAATTCATTTTCCATATTTTTGATGTTTTCTCCTTGTTTTCACATTAGTACTCATACCTTGCTTGCAAATATTATTACCTCACACTCTTTTGATGTTTTTCTTATAATAATTTTTGCAATACCACTTTGTAAGTATTTTTTTTCTATGAATTGTCTGATTTTAATATCTTCAACAAAAAAATCTGCTCATTGAAGTTTTGTTTTTGCAAACCATTCAGATGGTCGGGATTTCATAATTCCAACTCTCATTCATATAGGATTTACTTTTTGTCACATTAAGATAATTACTTAGTATTTAAAACAACTTTTACATAACATCTAGATTTTTCATAACGACTTATTCTAGATCTTGATGTAAACCTTATTCTTTTTATTTTAGGTCACTTACCAACTTCAATAGTTTCTACAAACAAATCAGACAACTTTTTTTTTCAATTTACAACAGCATTTGAAGATGCTGATTTAATTACTTTAGCAAGTATTTTGGCTGATTTTTTAGGTATATATTCTAAAATATCTAAAGCTTCTTGTACTCCTTTTCATTTTACAAGCTTAGATACTAGTAGCATTTTTTTGTCAGATACTATAGCATATTTTAATGTTGCTGTCATATTTCCATTACTCATAACTTAGAATATTAATATGTTAAAATTTTTTAAAAAGGATGTCATCTGAATGTTCTGGTTGAAACAAAGTCTCATAGTCTGTGTCATATCATATCTTCAGTAATATAAACACTCACAAATTGCTTTCAATTATGAACAGCAAAAGTGAATCCTATCATATCAGGAATGATATGACAAGCTCTATCCCAAACTTTTAAAACTTTTTTATCTCAACTTTCTGACATTTTTTTAACCTTTATTAGAAGTTTTTCGTTTACATAGAATCATTTTTTTAGTGATCTAGCCATTACTTTAGTTTAATTTTTTAAATATATGATTTGTATTGTAACATTTTGTCATATTTTGATAATGAACAAATGTGATCTGTTTTATTTAATTATTAATTTTTATTTTTTTACCTCTTTTTACCTCTTTTGGATACTATGAATTTATCTGACCATTTTTTAGCTCTTCTTGTTTTTATTCCAGGAGCAACCAATTTTCCTGTAAATGACTTTGGTCATTTCTTTAGACCTATACTTGAATGTCATTCTCATCCTCAATGTGGATGATCAACAGGATTCATATTTACTCATAATACTTTTGGTTTTCTTCATAATCGTCTTTGTCTTCCAGCCTTTCATATTACTATATTTTTGTGTTGTTCATTACCAACTTCTCATATTGTGGCCCAACAATTTTCATTGAATTTTCTAACTTCTCCTGATGGTAACTTTACAAAAACTAGTCATTGCAATGCATCTTTTCATGATATTGTAGCAAAAGTTCAAGCAGACTTAATTAGTTTTCCTTTTGATAGAGGAGTGATTTCCAAATTGAATATATTTACTCACTCAGGAATATCTTTTAGTTTTTTTCTATTTCAAGCTTTTATTTCTGAATTTTCTCAGCTCATAACTGTTTCTCAGACAGTAATTCCTTTTCGCGCTAAAACGTATCTTTTTTCTCCATCTGCATAGTTTAATAACGCTATTCTACATGTTCTATATGGATCATACTCAATGCTTGCAACCTTAGCTGGAATATTTTCTTTATCATAACCTCTAAAATCTATCATTCTATACAATCTTTTGTGTCAACCTCATCTAGATCTTGTAGTGGTTCTTCATTGATTGTTTCTTCATCCAGTTTTACCTAAAAACTTTGTTAAAGACTTTTCTGGTTTTTTACTTGTAAGATCACTAAAATCATATCATATCATGAATCTTCTAGATGGAGTATATGGTTTATATGTTTTGATAGCCATTAATTAATTGGTAAATTCTAAAGTTAAATATTTTTTTGTTTGTTTTACAACCCTAATTCTATTTTATCTTTTTTATTTAATGTAACTATATCTTTTTTGTGAGCCCTTCTAACTAACTTTCTTTGGTTTCTTCACTTAAAGGCAACATTAACAATATTAACTCATATAGGAGTTACATTATAAATATATTGTATAGCTTGTTTTACATCATTTTTATTTGCATCTTTATGAACTTTGAAAAAATATTGATTATTTGCCTCTTGTAATTTATAAGTTTTTTCTGTAATATTTGGTCAAAGTATGATGTCGTAAGGAGTTAGTTTTTTTAGAGCTTTAGTCTCTGTGTTTTTTATAGCTCTCCTTTGTAGTTTTGCCCTATATGTCATAAATTAAAGTTAAGGTATAAAGTTTTAAAGTATAACTTACATATTTATATGATATGGATAGTTATTTAGTATTTATTTTATTTAAAGCTGACTCCAAAAACAATATTTTATTGTATTCCAATAAATCCTTTGGATTTAGATAATCAGCTAATAAATACTTTACGTTATTTAGGTTTCTAAATGACTTTATTAAATTAAGATTTTTTTCATTTAAGACAAATAAAGTTTTTTCTTTATTTAGTCATATGTTGGTTAAAATGTTTAATGCTTCTTTAGTTTTTGGCTCTTTCATATCAAAATCTTTTAATCATACAATATTTTTATTTTTTGCTTTTAGTGTCAAAATTGAACTTAATGCTAATTGTTTAGATTTTTTGTTCATGGATTTTGTGTAATTTCTTTCATTTCTAGGTCAAAATACCACACCCCCACCAACTCTAATAGGCGATCTTCTATCTCATACTCTAGCATTCCCAGTACCTTTTTGTCTGTAAAGTTTTTTACCCGAACCAGCAACCTCTCATCTTGTCTTTGTGTGAGCAATTGGATTACGAGCATTACTTGTTTGTAATAAATAATATTCGTGTATTAAGTTGTGGTTTATTTTATCATCTGAAAATATCTCATCATTTAGTTTTAAATTTGAGACAATTTTTCATGTTTTGTCATATATATCTACAGTATATCACATTTTTTGGTATAGCTACATATATAAATTTTGGCTTTTTAAGCTAATATTTGAATAAACGAATTGTAAGAACCAGGTATTGATCATTTTAACAACAATAATTGTTCGTTGTTGTCTGTGATTCTATCAACTATTTCTACTGACTTTATAGTAACCCTTTCTCATCACATGCGTCCTGCATGAGGATGTCATTTTTGAACTCTTCTAGGTTTTCTGTTTCATAAAGATCACACTTGTCTGTGAAACTTTGATCCACGAGTTTTTGGTCATCATTTTAAATGAAACCTTTTCATTGCTCATTGAAATCATTTACCTTTTGATGTTCAAACTAAATTAATCTCGTTTACACCTTCTAATAAATTGATATCTAAAACAGATCATGATTTATAGTTATTTACAAAATCATCATCTATATTTTTGAATTCTACAGTCATAGAATATTTTACCTTTTGTCATTTTTCTTTGTTTGTTTCTTTTTTGTTCACACCAACAACAACTGCTGAATATCAATCTTTTTCAGTAGTTTTATACCTCAATAATTCTTGTGGTAACACTTTTACTACAGTTACTGGTATCATTTTTCAATCTTTCCAAACTCTGGTCATTTCTTTTTTAGAAACAATTAATCCTGCTTTATTCATAAGCATATTTTATTATTCATTAATTAAAAGGAAGGCATTTGAGATTACTTCGTTGTTATAAGAAAACTATCTTCTTATCTTTTTGTATAAAAGTCATAAGCATCCCCGCACTTATGCGGGGAACTTAGACTTAAAATATTTTACTATTAAAATACCTTTATATCTACCAAGACACCAACTGGTATAGATAGATTTTGTAGACTTTCCATTGTTTTAGGTCACATCTCTGTAACATCTAACATTCTAGAATAAGTCATTCTTTCAAATTGCTCTCTAGAACTTTTAAATTTAAAGTTTGATCTCAAAACCGTATACAATTTTCTTTTTTTAGGTAGAGGGATTGGTCACTTTATTTCCGCTCCAGACTTTATTAAAAGTCAAACAACCTTTCAAACAGAAGATTCTAGTATTTTTACATCATAACTTTTTAATTTTATTCTTAATTTTGGCTTTGATTCTTTTTTTACCATGAGAACAATTTTTTAAAATTTTAAATTAATTGATTTTTGTAATAACTCCAGCACCAACAGTTCTACCTCCTTCTCTAATAGCAAACCTCAATCCTTCTTCCATAGCTACTGGATAAATAAGTTCAACATCTATTTTTGCGTTATCACCAGGCATAATCATCTCTGTACCAGCCTTTAGAGTAATAGATCCTGTAACATCAGTAGTTCTTAAGAAGAATTGTGGTCTATATCAAGACATAAATGGAGTATGTCTTCCTCCTTCTTCCTTTTTCAATACATAAACTTCAGCTTCAAACTTGTTGTGTGCTTTTACTGTTCATTTTTTACATAACACTTGTCATCTTTCGATATCTTCTTTGTCAACTCATCTTAATAATAGTCCAACATTCATACCAGCATCAGCTTTGTCGAATGCTTTGTGGAACATTTCTACTCCAGTTACAACAGTAGTTTTTGATTCTTTTCCTAATCATAATAACTCTACTTCATCATTTACTTTAACAGAACCTCTTTCTATTCTACCTGTAGCAACAGTTCCTCTACCTTTGATAGAGAAAACATCCTCAACTGGCATTAGGAAATCTTTATCAATTTCTCTTACTGGAACAGGAATATAAGAATCTAGTGCCGCCAAAAGATCTTCGATTGGTTTTGCAGCAGTAGGATCAGAAGGATTTTCTGTAGCTTTTAGAGCAGAACCTCTAATGATAGGAGTATTTGCTCCATCAAATCCGTTTTGAGTCAAAATGTCTCTAATCTCTTCTTCTACTAGGTCAAGCATGTCTGGATCATCTACCATATCAGCTTTGTTTATAAATACAACGATCTTTGGTACATTAACTTGTTTAGCCAAAAGAACGTGTTCTCTAGTTTGAGGCATAGGTCCATCAGTACCAGCCACAACTAAAATAGCTCAATCCATTTGTGCAGCACCAACTATCATGTTTTTTACATAGTCAGCATGTCCTGGACAATCGATATGAGCATAGTGTCTCGTTTCAGTTTCGTATTCAACGTGTCTTGTACTAATAGTAATTCATCTTGCTTTTTCTTCTGGAGCATTATCAATCTCTGCGTAGTTTTGTGCTTTGGCAAAACCTTTAGTAGCAGAAACAGCAGTAATAGCTGCTGTTAGTGTTGTCTTACCATGATCAACGTGACCAATGGTACCAACGTTTACATGAACTTTATCAGCCATAATTTTTAAATATAATTAAGTAAAATAATTTGTTTGTTTTTCAACAAGTTTTGTACTTGTAATGATCTTGTTTCAAAATTCAAGAGTAAATTAAAAAAAAATCTAATTTCTCCAAATCTGAGGGTTGACATACAATATAATAATTGTGTACCATCATTTTGGTAGGAAACTTATTACTGCAGATAATTAATTTCGGGTTGAAATCATTGTATCATGCAGTTTGTTTTTTAAAACTTACCTTAATTTTTATTTTTTTGTTTGTGTTTTAAATTTCGGGGATGCGGGACTCGAACTCGCGACCCCTTGGTCCCAAACCAAGTACTCTAGCCATCTGAGCTAATCCCCGAGGATGATGTTATTTTGTTTAGGTAGATCTGCTTGTTAGCAGACAAGCTTGAATCAATTGAGTTATTATTAACAATAAATTGTTGAATGGTGGGCATAGATTGGATCTGCCTATCGGCAGACAGGCTCGAACACCGACCTTCCCGATAAATCGGGACGTTCTAACCAACTGAGCTATATTAACAATATTGTTATAATGGTGGGCATAGATTGGATCTGCCTATCGGCAGACAGGCTCGAACACCGACCTTCCCGATAAATCGGGACGCTCTAACTAACTGAGCTATATTAACAATAAATTGTTGTAATGGTGGGCATAGGTGGACTCGAACCACCGACCTCATCCTTATCAGAGATGCGCTCTAACCAACTGAGCTATATGCCCTCAATTTTTTTTTGCTCAACCACGACCTTCCCGATAGATCGGGACGCTCTAACCAACTGAGCTATATGCCCTCAAAAGTTATAATAAAGCTGAAGGTTTTTTAGTTTAATTTGCCGGGAGGCAGAATCGAACCACCGACACAAGGCTTTTCAGGCCTCTGCTCTACCTCTGAGCTACCCCGGCATTAAGGTGTTTTAATGTTATTGTGAACCACCGACACATCCTGACTTGTCGGGACTGTCTCTACTCCTGCGGTGCGGGACAAGTCTCTGAGCTACCCCGGCATAGAATACATATACCATAAACATGTTATATTTTTAGGTCCAAAAAAACTGTCAGGTTGAACTTATAAAAAAATAAGATTTAATTTCAAGATGAAATTAAATGAATTTTGCTAGTGCGTTAAAATATAATGTTTTTTAATTTAATGCGGTGTATAATATAAAGTGAGAGAAGTGAATTTAACACATTTTATTTATGAGCTACTATAATTACGTTTGAATCAAAAGGAATGCGTTTTGCTCATTGTCGATTCCCATATATATGAATGTCTTTGAATCAGACCTCTTTTAAATTATTTTCAAAATCTTGATCTGAATATATTTGTGTGGAATAATATTGTTGTTTCAACATTTCTCAGTGTTTTGAAAAAAAAGTCCAAATTCAATTCATTTTTTTACTTTCTAAATCATATTGTTTTTGGATTAGAAGTTTGCGACTATCGAGTAATTCTGTTCGTTGGACCTTATCATAATATCATTTTTCTGCTTTGTCTAAAGGTACGCTTGTTTGGATAATTAATTTACCTCATTGTTTTAAACTTTTGTAAAATTCTTGTAATACCTTTTTGTTTTCATCATCATTAGGATAGTAACCTATTGAGTACATAAGGTTTGTAACTACATCGAAAGTGTTCGTGTAATGAATATCGTTCATATGTATTGTTTCGTACTTTATTTTTCATCTTTTATTTTTTCAATCTAACATATTTTGTTTCAGTTCTCGTGAGGTTAGGTTATCCTTTGCTTTTTTGATAACGAGCAAATTACTGTCTCATCAAACAACATTTATTCATTTACTAATAAAATGTAGGTCATGTCTTCATCTTCCACATGGAACATTGAGAATAAGATCTCCTTTTTTTATTCAACATAATTTTATAGCGCCTTCTGCTTCGATTTGTGAAAGTTCGTCGATTCATATGTTTTCTTTTCATTCATTTTTTGCTAAATAGTCCATAACTGCATTAAGTCAAATCTCATAATCAGCATCAAAAAATGTTTCATATCGATTAGTTGGACATTTTTTATAAAAATCATTCCAATTTTTTTCAATATTTACTTGGTTTTGGGTGTCTTGTATTCATTTGTCGAGAGAATTACTTTCTAACATGTTAAAAATATCAATGTAAAAAAATTCCACACATATTTGGATATATTTGGATATTTTGTTTCATTTTGATTTGAGGTATTTTTACTTTATGTTTAAGGATTTTCTCATTCTGGTCCTTAACCAACCAGTAACTGGTACTTGCACCATTTCTGAACCACCGGAAGGGGTTCTAATGTATCTATATCCATCTGGATCCACTCTAAGTCTAGTTTCTCGACAGATTTTTCTTCATCTTATAAATCGGTTGTATTCTGATCATCTAGGATTTTTAAATACTCAAACTACTCAAAGCTCTTTTGCTTCTTCAAGTTCTAGTTTTCTTTTTGGATAGTCAAATCTCTTAGATCATCTTAATCTTTGGGCTTGTTTTTGTTGTTGTGCTTTTTTTGCTGCAATTCATCTTTTGTTGGTTCTTGCCATTAAGTGAGAGTTAAAAATTAAAAGCCTGCCCCGCTACGTAGCCCGTCACGTAGTACTACGTGACGGGGCGGGGTTAATAAAGTTATAAAGTTTGTAAAGTTATAAAGTTACAAACTTGATGAACTTAAAGCTCCTTGAATATATGTTTTGCTTTTGGGATTTCAAGCTTATATTGTAAATTGTCAATTTTCATATATTATCTTCTTACTTCAATCCTGCAAAGTTGCTGTTACAGTTCTATTTGTGGTAGATATTATGTCTACGTGTTCAGCAGATGTGTTTAATCCTATGGATTCTTTGAACTTAGGATCGTCTAGTTTGGAAATGTCTCCATTGTAGCATTCATCAAAGGCTCTTCAAAGTGCTATGTGAGTATTTCCATATTTTCATCAAACATTTTCATCATAGAGAGTTTCTCACATAAATTTGGTAATTCTAGAAGTTCTAGCATCTGTCAAACTAAATTCTCCAACATATTCCATTCATGGAATTTTTATCATATCTTGAAAGAGTTTGTCGTTTTCTTTGGCGCTTGCTTTTACTATTTTTCAATCTTTAAATTCTATTTCAATTCATTTTATCAGGCTACCATACCTATATAATGGTTGATTAAATTTGATTCGTCCGTTTGTTCCCCTTTTGTCTGGAGATGTAAATATTTCAAAAGATGGTATGTTCATCCCTCTTGCAGCTTCTCGGCGTCTATCTTTACCGATTTTGATATTTAAATCTACATCTTCTCCTTTTATATGTAAGTATTCTATTTGTAGTTTGTCCAACTTGTCTTTTTCTTTTATTATCCAGCTACTTACTTCTTTCCATTTTTTTACAGGATCCTCTTCATCCAAAAAGCAAGCTTGAATTATTTGATCTCGATATTCTTCTAAACTCATTCAAACCTCTTTTGCCATTGCAGGAGTCCCAAACAATCCTAATGTCCAAGAAAAGTTTTTGTCTCTTTCCTTTTTGTCTAAAAGGTCTCTATATGGTTGGTTTGCTTTGATTCTCATCATAATTTTTTGAGGTTCAATTCACTTTAATTCATGTTTATCTGCTTCGGCTAGTATACTTATATGATGAGTTTTGGATTCTATTTCTCATTTTTTGTAAGTATCTGGGAAAAATTGTAATTGTTGTTCTGATGCTGTTTCGTAGAAACTTCTAGCTACTCATTCGGCTGAGTATTTCATAACTGGATGTCATCAAGCTTTTAAAATTGTCTCTTGAAGAGGAACGTAAAAAGCTTTTGCTGATTCTGGAATATATACAAAGACTACGTCTCATTTTTTAATTCACTTTCCGCCTCGTAAAGCAAAGTTTACTAATACGTCTGCATATTTGTTTAATATTTTTACACTAGGAGAGAACATGGAGTTAAAAGTTTATAAAGTTAAAAGTCGCTAGTCAATAGTCAGTAGTCGCTAGTCAGTAGTCACTAGTCAATAGTCGCTAGTCAGTAGTCACTAGTCAATAGTCGCTAGTCAATAGTCGATAGTCAGTAGTCGTTAGTCGATAGTCTCTAGTCTTTGGTTGTTGGTTATTCATTATAAATAATGTAATAAGCCACGAACGGGGATCGAACCCGTGACCTTTCCCTTTATTATGAATATGTTTTACTAGCTCTTGTTTTTTAAAACATGTTTTTTGAATAGGCGATTTTTTTGATATTGATTTGGTCTAATTTTTCAAGAACATTTAATTTGACCAATAAATTGTAATTTAAAATTTGACAGGATATTTTTTTTGATTATACTATATTATATATATAGTAATTTTTTTATTTATTGATATTATTTTAATGAGTATAGAGGTACTTGAAAAAAAAGAAAAAAATATAGAACAATATAGAGATCCCGAACATAAAGTAAATATACCAAAACAGGAAAAATGAACTGTGTGAGAGTTTCTAAGTAATTTTGGTATATTTGAAGAAAGGCATGAAGAAGGAAAGTGAGAAAAGAAGTTGGAAGAAATAAAAGATAGAAAGAAATCTGTAAAGGTAAGAGAAGAAAAAGAGCTGGAAGAAGGAAAGTGAGAAAAAAAGTTGGAAGATAAAAATGAAAGGGAAAATAAAGAACAAAAGGAGTGATGATTTTTTAAAAAATTATTTCCCAGAAATAAAAAAAATGATGAAAAAGTAGAAAATACAGATTGAGAACAAAAAGAGAGTAGTTTTGAAAAAGAAAATCTTACTAAAGATAAAAAAGAGAAACCGTGATTTTTTGCTGGACTTAAGCAAATTGTGAAAAATGCGAAAAAAATTGCTAATGATTGAAAAACTGAATGAAAATTAAGCTGAAAGGAATTAAAAGAATCAGAACTAAATAAGGGTACACCAGAATCAAAAAATCCAGATCAAAAATTGCCGGACGAGTTTCAAAACAAGGAAAATTCTATGGAAAGTGTGAAAAATGAAACAATATCACCAATAAAACTATTGAAAAATGTTAAAGAGATTCATGAAGAAGCTCCCGATACAGGTAAAAGTGATATTAATATTTTTGAGAATAAAAAAAATCCAGATGAAGAAATACCAGAAAATGAAAAATCACCAGAGAAAAAAGAATAAAATTTCATAACATTTTTTTGTGATTTTATTGTTTTCTGTAAACACATATTATATCATAAATTTTAATTTATGGTTGGTTAAGTGTATATAATATAGTAAAAATTTTGGCATTTATTTTTTTTTGAATAAAATTGATTGTGTGTCAAAGTTTTATTGTTTTATTGCAAACATGACAAATAATAATTTCGTAAAAGATAAGACTAATAAAGAGTTTCTTGAAAAGGATGTTTTTGACAATGTAGATAAAACGCTTTCAGAAGAAACGGAAAAAGCTATTAATGATAAGGTTGAAAAATCTTTTCAAGATTTTTTGAGAGATAAAAAAGATGCTTTATCTAATGTATCCGACGATGTGAAACAAAGCTGGTTCAATGATTGGTTGGAATGAAATGTTGATAGGATTCTTGATAAAGAAAAAATAAAAGAAATTCAAAAAGTTAACTCTAACATAGAACCTAACTTAAAATCACTAGAATTTGAAATAGAGTTATCTAATTTAGAACAAAATATAAATCAGACCAGAAATGTAAATACAGTTCAATTAAGTGATTCAATTAAAATTGAAGGTATTATTACTAACCAAGTAACCGAAGAGAAATTAAAATCGTTAATAAATAAAATAAATACTACAAATTTTACTGATCGCGAATATCTTATCGAATGTCTTAATTCTTGAAAAATAGAAGATGTGAGAAAAATTCAGTATCTAGTTATCTGAAAAAAAGATAGTTATGAAAAGTGACAAACTCTTAAAGAAAAATCTCTTTCTGTGTATTGAACAGATGCAAAATTTGGTAATGAAACTTATGAAGCTATTAATTTGTATATAGATGAACATGAAATCAATTCTACTCCTGCTACAACAGCTAGTGTTGGAGGTCAAAATACTAATGCGGAAAGTTCAGTTACTGGAAGTAATAGTTCAACATCAGTATCTGGTAGTATTGATAAAGCACCACAAACTACTACTAGTAGCTCTAAAGTTACTGCTGTTGAAACAAATACATATTCTGTTGATACTTGAGTAGAAATTGGTGATGAAAATATGGCTTTGCAATGTAAAATTGGCGAAACAATTGATATTACACAAATTCCAAGTGAGTGTAAAATTAAAATAATTCCACATCAACACAATAAGGATTCGCTAATATTTTCAGGTGAAAAACTACAATATAAATGAAACTTTCCTGGACAAGATAATTTTACTGTAATTATAACAGATAAAGATTGAAATGAAGTATTTAATAAAAATATTACTGTAAATATAGATGATGAAGAATGATCTGTAAAAATCAACGATTATCAAAGTGTTTTTACAAAAGTGGAAAAAGAATTGAAAAGATTGGATGATGAATTGAAGTCAAAAAGTTTTCAAGAACAAAAAAGACACATTGAAGCTAATTTTTCTGAATTAAAGGCAGAATATAAAAAGAATTTGAATGAAATTACTAAAAATAAATTAAATGATGAAGAAAAACAAGAGTTGTCTGATAGAAATAATGAGATTGAGGCTATAACAAAAGCATTTGTTTTGAGAGAAGCTGAAATGCATATGAAAGAATATTTGAATAATGATAAAGATAAGTTGAATGATAAACTAAATGAATATTGTGATTATTATTTTGATGGGAAGTATATCTCTAAAAAAGAGTTTATGAGAGATTTGAAAAAGTGAAAAATAAATTTAAATGAAATTAGGTTTGTGAGTTTTGATGTGGTTTTGGATAATTTCAACAGAGAAGGGGAGACAGAAATACATAAATATTTAGAAAGTGGTGATAAAGGTAATAGAAATTTTACTATAAAAGACCTTATTTTAACTAATGATAAGAATTTAGGTAGAGAAGATATTCTTACTAAAAATCAAGAAATTCAATATAAAGCAGAAAGATATTTTTGATCTGAAAAAACTAAAAACATTCAGAGAGAGAAGCGTGCTTTAAAAAGAATCTTGTGAATTAAAGGTTTGTTTGGATGGGGATGAGTAGATGAGGATATGAGTATTTCTACTCTTGATTATAACACAAACAATCCTGCTCTTTTGGAAAGAAGAAATCTTAGAAGATTGAAAAAAATACTTTGGGATGCATATAAAAATGAAGATGTTTCTGTCAAAGGATTGTTTCATGATGTGTCTAGAGATTATGATTTATCTATTCCTCCTAGACCCTCACAAAATCAAGATAAAAATAGGCAAGAATTTTTTGAATTATATAGAATGTATAAAGAAGACAAAAATTGTGGAGATTATTTCAAAAAATCTATGTGATTGTTGGAAAATTATTTCTTAAGATGAATAGATGGGTTTGATATAGCTACTGATGATGATAGTAAAATAGATGCGAGTGATTTGTTTACCTCTATATATAAGAAAGAGGCAATTTGAAGAGCGGATGGGCTTATTGACCCAGACAAGAGAAGACTCGCTGTAAATCATCTATTTAAAAAATCTACTAGAAAATGAACTATTGAGTTTACGGATGTTGATTTTACTAGTAGTAAAGAGTTAAGAGAATTGAAAAGAATGGTAAATAAAATAGATTTGTCTACATATCTTACAGATCCAAATGCTAGTAAAAAACATGAAAAATTTACAAAATTATATGATAAGTATAAAAAAAGTAAACAAGGGGATGTTAAAGATGTAAATGGTAATTTTGTAGTAATGTGAGAAAAAGATACTAGTGATCCAAAAAAATGTTACTATAATGCTGTGTTTGATTTCTTAGCATGAGTTGTTGAATGAAGGCAAGATATTGTTTCTGCGGTAAATAATACTAAGATTTTGAAGGAGCTTGATGATATAGATATTGAAGGTAATGAAAAAGAATTATTTGATGACAGAAACGAGAAAGCTTTTTTAATGTTGATATCAGACTTTAATCAAGATTGAAGAGTAGATCATGGGGATAGATGATATGTTATGTGATTGACTGTAAAAAATGTGTATAAAAGTGTAAAAATAGATTTTAAACATTTGGGGCAAGATTCCGAATCAGAAACTAAACCTAAACCTTGGAAAAATCTTATAAGTTATTGTAAACTTTTAATGGAAGAAAATAGTGATTTAGCACTTTTGAATGATATTGAAAAACTAAATGATGAAAATAATTTAGAAACAGTTTTAGATAAATTAAAGACAAATCCTGGTTTGCTTTGATATTTTCAAACTACTTTAGCTAATAGTCCTATGCCAATAGACTATATATTTAGGTATGGAGAAGGTGCAAGTGAGGAGTATTTGAATTTTGTGTTACCACAAATAGAAAATGGAACTTTCAAGATTGAATGATTGGATGAAGCATTTAGAAAAGAATATCAGAAATTGATAGATCAGTGATTAAAAGATGATCCAGAAATTAGAGCAGTATTAAAACCTATGTTTTATGCTGGAGTAGTAAATAATGGATGAATTAGCGGTTCTTTGTGAACATGACTTATATATGATGCTGGTAAAGCTGGTCAATTTAGTATGAATTTGTGAGTTTGAAACCTAGCAAAAGATGAAGATCCTGTTTTGGGTGTCGTTTTTTCTTATAATAAATCTATAAAACTTTCAGATAATACGAGTTTTGATTTGGGCGGATGAGTATGAACTAGAGGATGACTCGGGTCCGAAGATAAATTGATGTTTTTACCTATGGCTTATGGAAATGCTTGAATTACATCTAGATTAAATCCAGGTGTAAATTTAACATCATTGAAAAATAAATCAGCGCATTATTTTAGTGTTTGATGAAATGTAACATGGATTTCCGGAGCTTGATTTGGTGGGGGATGATACTTGTGACGATCTAGAGATAAAATGAAGTTAGTTGATGAACAATCTCTACAAATAAAAGAAACTTTGACAGGAAGAAATAGTGTATTATATAATGTTTTGAATTCCGCAGACCTTTCAAGAGATAAAGATAATGTTGTGTATGACATAAGACAAGGTTTAACTAAACATTTTTTCAAAAAATCTTTTGATAAACTCGGAGATCAAGACAAAAAATTAGTGTCAAAAGCGGCTGAAAATTTATATAGATGAATTTCGTATTATAGTGCTTGAATAAAATTTGAAAAAGATGATAAAAGAGCGACTGCAATTATACATGATGTTGCTGAGGCTTATGCTATACAACGAAAAAATGATGCAAAGATTGATGCTAAGGATTTACATTTGAGTGGAGCTTGAATTTCTGTTCAAATGTTAGCAAATTTCGTTCCAATTGTATCTTTTGTAGAATTTTCAAAATATAAAAATCTTTATTCTAAAGAAACTGCTCAAAGTAAAGCAAATCATTTTGAGAAACTTGTTAAATGAATATGAATGAATATGGCGGAATGAAAGGATTTTTATAAGGAATGATATATGACACAGAGTGCTGTGAATTATTTGAATGATAAATTAAGTATTGCACATCCTGATATTTCAACTCCTGATTTGAATATAAAATTAAAGCCAATTACGGATAGTGTTGATGGGAAAATGGTTCAAGTTCTATATATTCCGTTGGATTTAATAAAATATGCAAATATAAATATAGATTCTGATGTTGCAAACTATACTACAATTGATTCCGAAGGAAAACACTTGCTTGTTCCTTCTAATACTAAAATATGATTGATTGATTATAGTAGATTGGGAAGTGCTAGATTTCACCTCATTATATGAGATGATAAAGTAAAAGTTAATGATGTGAAGGTGTGATATGATATAGAAGATTATGGATGAGATCCAACAAAGTATGAATGAGGTATTGATACGAGAGTTATCATGGAACGAGAGAAAATCAACGAAAAAATTAATGCTCTTAATCAAGACATTGATCCAAGTAAGTATGAAGATGAATTGTTACCTATAGATGAATGTTTAGAATTGAGAAAATGAGAAGCTGTTCTCAAATTGAAAGATGGGTTTGATAATAGATGTAAGGTTGTTTGAACTACAGATTTGGTTAAAATTGATGGAGATATTTTGACAATGCCTCAAACTGGAACATTATTTATAGTAAAGAAGACAGATGGTGAATATAATTTTTATTACAAATCTCATCCTTTAAGAGATTTGGTATTGGATTATAGAATAGATAAATATACTCAGAAAACTCACACGAAAACTGTGACTGAAACGAACGAATCTGGTCAGACAGTTGTTTATGAGAGGCGAGAAATAGGTTATGATGTTGATATGTTCTTGGAATACAGCGAAATAGATAAATTGTTTGATAATATAGAAAAAGAACTTTCAAGGATGGATAATAATGTTCCTTCTGTATATGGACAATTTATGGCAAACTCATTTACATATGCAACAACTGTCATTGAGGAAGATAATTATAATGAAGCTTTTGTTAAATTAACAGAAATACTTAATGATAATACAAATAATTTTAATGATACTATGTTTGATAATTTGAGAAACAAAATAGATGGATCACTTACTCCACAAGAGAAAGTTATGATTGTTGATAGGTTTAAGGCTGTGTTTTCTTATCATCCAACTCTGTCTGAAGGTTTCACTAACAATTGAGCATGGTTGGAAAAAGTTTTTAATTCTAGAAAAGATTTTTATAGGCAATTATATTGATATGATAAAACAGCTAAATTCCCTTTGGATGATAGTTATAGAAAAGATTTGTTGAATGATTTCAAGAAACAATGACTACTTGAAAGAAGAAAAGAAAAAAATCTTTTTGGTATGACTGCCTTTTATCGTAGCGACAATAGAGCGTGAAAATGATATTCTATGACTCAGATGTGATATACTAATGTGCTTGCTATTAAAGGTGATTCTGAGTCCTGAATTAAAAAAATCGCATGAACTGACTTGCCATCAGCACAAGATTGGTTCTGGAAAAACTTAAATAAAAGTGGACCACATAAGGAAATATTAGTAAAGATGTTGGAGAAACAAATAAATATTTCTGGTTTAAAATTAACAGATGATCATTTAAAGATATTGTTAAAATGAGAGACTATTGACATTGGCGGTAATATAATTAAATTGGATTTAGACTATGTATTTTATTTGTTGTGAGAATGCGCTAATGAATCGATTTGAATAAAATTAAATGGTATCAAAATAAAGAAAGAGAAAGACTATCCACAAGTTACTTCTACGGAAACAATAGATGAACGAGAAGATGAAATTAGCAAAGAATGACATCGAACACGTATTGTAGAATGACAATCGCACTATGATTCTAATATAAAAACAAGAACTGATATAGCAAACGCTGAAAAAGATTTTGCTAAAAAGAAAAAGGTTTCTTTTGCGGGATCTTATAGTGGTAGGTTGAGGTGAGAGCCGAAAGATGATCCACATACTATAATAAGTGAAGATAGTGAGGAACCAGCTGACAACCCACAGTCTCAGGTAGATAGTGACATTAATGATGTTAATGTGGATAATCCTCAGTGAGAACCAGAGACTGGTTCGAATACAGGTGCAGGAGATGATTGAGATGGTTTATCACATTGAGGTGATGATGATGTTAAAATCTAAAATTGATTTATATTGATTTAATAAATAACTGACTATTAAAATGAAAAAACTTATTACATTTATATTGTTCATGGCATCTACTATTGCCTTTGCGAGTGCTGGTAATATTGCAACGAACAATTTATCTTCTATGTACAATTCATGTAACCCAAGTGAATCGCTAAATGTATATTATTATTTGGATAATGGTAATAGTGTTACCAGAAAACCATATGATATTTTTCTAAATACAATAGATTCTATAATATCTTTGGAGTCTGTTGTGGATATTTGGCGTAATGGTAATATTTTGACTAATTGTACAGATTGGAATAGAGTTAGTAATGTTACAGTAGCTAATGATCCAAACTGATCTTTGGCAATCCAAAACTATGATGGATGTGTATTTAACAAACCAAGCTATCTTAAACATTCTGATCCAAATAAAATAGATGCACAAATTCATGTTCATTTGAAATATTTTAAGATCTTTGGTTGGGCGTCGAATAGTATTACTAGTAGGTTTTTTCATAGAGATTCAGGATCTGGCACATGGACATGTTATCCTGGTGGGAATGTTGTTACTGATTACAGTTCTTGTCCATCACAAACAGTGAAATATTGAATTATTAATTCTCATACATGAGAGTGTTTAAATTATAGACTTTTCTGGTGTTGAGATGGGCTTGTAAATAGACCAGGTTGATATACCAGTTATTCAAACTGAAATTTTTCAGAAGAATGTGATCCAAATGATCCAAATAAAGTTGGTTGGTGAAATGGATGATGTAGTAATAGCTGTAAAGCCATTACACAAAATGTTCCAACTTGTTCTTTATCTATAAGTCCTTTACAAAATTCTACTTATAGAGTGAATTGGACAATAAATTGAACATTCAATCCTACACAAATCACAATACAGCCTACTTTATTTTCACCTAGTTATAAAAATGTTAATATAAATGTATGAAGTTTTGATACTGTTGCTCCACACTGATATTATGGGCCTTTTACAGCGACTATGGCTGTTTCAAATTCTGCTGGATCAAATACATGTCGTGCTACTTATAATATCCCACAACAAACAAAAACTTGTTGAGATTGAAAGGTAGATCGACCAAATGATAATGGAGTATATGAACAATGTGATAACGGTCCTAATTTTGGGAATTGATGTAACAACAGATGTCAATTGATGACTCCTAGTTGTGATTTAACAATAACTCCTCCTGTTTGAGTGCTTGGGAAACCTACTGTATTCAACCTGTTTACAGATTCTTGGGCGATCCCATATTCTTTAAATTTGTGAAATCATTTGGCTTGAGGTTTTCAAAATATAATTAGGCCTTTTTCGTGATATGTAGAATATACATATCCACATATGTCAGATTATACCGTAGTTTATGCCGTTAAAAACTATTATACTGGAGAAGTTGCAACTTGAGTGGAAATACCAATGGCATACTGTACTGGAGAAGTTACAATACTTCCCGGATGTGATATAGAGACTCCTTGGCATCCTATAGAATTATGAGAAGTTGCAGAAATTAAATGGAGAATTTGGCCAAATTTTAATATACCAGCATCTATGCAGGTTTCTCATCCGGTAGTTAATCCTCCTTTTGTTGGACCATGGCCTCATAATATTTATAGTAAAACATGAAGTGTTTTTGTAGGGACAAATATAACTCATACTTGAGATTATACTTTTTCAATAAGTTCTCATACAATATATGGTCAAGAGTTTTCTTGTACTGGAGTTTTGAGAGTTTGAAAACAAACTCCTCAACTTAAAATAACAAAAACACTTTTGAATACTTGATCGTTTAGTTCTGGAGATTATGTTGGATTTAAAATAGAATTAACAAATACTGGTTCTTGAATTTATCATAATGCATATATAAAAGATCTTTTACCGAAATCTTTGAATTTGGTTTCTCATAATATACAATGAGTATATCCATATCAAAGTGGATTATACATGAGTGGTGCACTTCAAGTGCTAGAATATTCTTGATTTAATTTAAATGTTTGACAGACAGCTGTTATGTATTTAACATGACAAGTTAGAGGAGATGCATCGCCTAATAATACTCTAAACTGGGCATATACTTCATGAACTGGTGATTCTGCATGGTTTGCGTTGAGACCAAAAGCATTTATACAAAAATATCAGAGTTTTGGGGATTCTCCGTTTACTACAGGAGATATAAGTATTAATACTTGAAATTTGATAACATATAGAATAGATTTTGCGAATGCTTGAGTTGGTACTGCAACTGGAGTTCGTGTTGTAGATCATATGCCTCTGTGTATTACTTATTTGTCTGCAAGTATTAATGGAGTTACTTGAGCAAATTTCTCTCAATCTTGGGATTGAACAGGAAGATATATTGTAGAATATTCGTGATTTGATCTTGCTCCTGGGCAAACATGATATATGATTATTACGGGTAGATTGGTTGATTCTCCTATTTGTAACGCATATACAAGTTTTGTAAATGATTCATATATCTATTTCTATACTCCAACGGAGGTTTTTGAATCTAGTACAACAGGATATAGGTACCAAAGATCTATAGTAGTATTAACAAAAGATTCTGAACCTGATCAACACTTATTATGAGAGGGTAAGTTATTTGAGGTTAAAGTGGCGAATCAATGACCAAATTCGATATCAAATATCGTTTTACAAGATATTTGGCCAAATCCTTCTTGTATCTCTTATGTTGATTGGACTGGTGATGCTGGATTGACCAAAAATCCAGTGGACTTAGCTTGGAGTTATTCAGGGTTGAATCCATGAGAAGATTTAACATTATATATATCTGGACAGGTTTCTAATAACACAGGTTGTGTTAGCTCTGATTATGTAAATACTATGCGTTTAGCATATAAAGAACTGGGTATTAATTATACTGGAGAAGATTCATATCACTTTTCGGTGGTTTGAACAGAAGATGCTTTGTGTGATTATATTACTACTGGTGGAAATGTTACTGTAGATGAACACAATCATTGATCTAGAAACTTTACTTGTTATTCTCAAAATGGAGTAATAGCAGATGAAATAGTAATAGATTGTGGAAACTGAATTGTTAGAACTGGTTATAATAGATCAGAGTTTACTCATACTTGTCCGTATGTTTATAATCCTAGTGTTTGAGTGACTGGTAATACTTATAATGTACAATGTTATGTAGATGAGCATACAAGAGATCAATGTAGCACTTCTGTGAGATTAGACTCAAGGCAGGTTGGTGTTTGTGGAAATGGGGTTATAGATGAGTGAGAAGATTGTGATTTGTGGACAAATACTGGTTCAATAACTCAATGAGTAAGAATATGAAATTATTTAGATATAAATCGTGATTATTTAGCCTGAATTTATGGTAATTGAAATCATTATTGTCAAGAATGTAGAATTAGAGAGTATCAAACTAATGAATTTGTTCATCAACCACCTCAATGTTTATGAACAAATACAACGATTTCATTGATGGATAATGAATTGATGCCTTTCTGGTGGAGATTGTGGAAAAGAACTAATCAGTTTGTTAAATCAAATTACAACTGTTCAGCTATTGATACTAATGAAACAGTGACTTATATAGATGAAAATTCAATGCAATGTACTTTCGCTGTATATGATGGAAATAGACATCAACAAATAAATGATAATCCATTACATACATTCGTGACGGATTGTTATGAAAAAGATAATTCTGTAATGTTTAAATATTTTGAAAAGGCATATAAAATTGATTTTGATAAGGTTGCGTGAAGGTATGTGTTTAATACAAAAAGTATGTTCAATGGGAATGTAGATACCTATTGAGAATATAAACTAGTTTTGGAAAAGGTTGATTTTAGATATTGTGATCCAAGTTCTAAGTCTTGGGAGCAATGAAGAACCTATAAAGGAATTTGTGAAGTAAACTTTGCCTTAACTAGACCATATATCATGCAAATAAGTACTTTTGGAGTGAATCCTGTAGCTTCTAATGCTTCAGATTTCTTAACTGACTTTTATGATATGAAGTGAAATCCTTTAATAAAATCTACAGATATTCAAGATACTATATCAGTAAATTCTGCAACATATGGATTTGATAGTGATGTTGTAAATCAAATGAATAATTTTAAAGATAAATATGAGTCTTTATCTGTTGCAGTAGATAAAAACTTTAAAGTAAGGGATAATGTTAGAATCAGAGATATATTTGGAGATAATTCAACTGTTAAAAAAGTGCCAAATCAGATGATATTCTTTGTAAAATGATCTGGGGAATTAGTGTTGAGACAAATGACAAAACATTTCCCATCAGATCCGTTTACTATATATATAGAATGAATGGATGTTCTAGTGGAATGATCTATTACTACAAATTGAATGATTATTACAACAGAAACAATCTCTTTTGAAGATGATAGAGAACAGGCTTATTGTGAAGAGGGATGACAAGTAGTAAATGGAATATTTATTGCTAGATGAGGATTTGATTCAGAAAACAGAACTAGAAATGAAAATAAAAATACAGAACGATGTCCTTGGGGTAATTTACATGTAAAATGAGTGTTGATAGGTCATGGTGTAGAAAACTTAGTTAATAATAGAAGATCTCATTTGAATGATTGGTTTGAGGTTAAGAGTAATTTAGAAGCATCGATAAAGAGAGAAAGAAGAAATGAAATATTTGAATGAGCGGCATTGTTGATAGAGTACAATCCTAGTTTATGGACTCAGTTGCCTCCATGAGCGGATTCATTTACAGAGACATTAGATGTATATAGGAAGTAGGTAGATAGTCGGTAGTCATTAGTCGCTAGTCAATAGTCGATAGACATTAGTCGATAGTCTCTTCCACTTGTGGCTTAAATCACCTCCCAACCCCTTCTTTTATCCTAAATCACCTCCCAACCCCTTCTTTTATCCTAAATCACCTCCCAACCCCTTCTTTTATCCTAAATCACCTCCCAACCCCTTCTTTTATCCTAAATCCCCCAAACCCCTCTTCGATACTAAATCGCCCCAAACCCCTCTTCGATACTAAATCACCCCCTAAATCCCCCTCTTTGAAAAAGAGGGGGACATTAGATAGAGGCTGAGAAAACCCCTCTTTTTTCAAAGAGGGGACAGGGGTGATTGAGAAAAAAAAGTCCTATTATAAGGAAAATCAAGAGGAATAAAGAATTTTAGGTAGTCAAAAGATGATAATTATGGTCAAATTGTGTATTGTTTTTCAATAAAGCTCGCATAATATAGATCATTTTCTTAGCTACAGCTAATACAGCAATAAAATGATGTTTTCATCTTTGGATGTGTTTATCATAAATTGATTTGAAATAAGGAGAATGTTGTAAAG
>Ga0255342_1001306_pt1 | contig 36185 bp, 30 predicted proteins | sample wastewater_treat_3_FD_192416 | JGI IMG/M metagenome (GOLD analysis project Ga0255342, IMG submission 192416) | Wastewater microbial communities from Lulu Island WWTP, Vancouver, Canada - plant14 | ecosystem: Engineered > WWTP > Wastewater > Unclassified | place: Canada: Vancouver, British...
TGCAGTCCTGTGAAGCAAAGGCGCCCATATCCGAATTAAGATTCCTGCGCACACCGCCGTTACGTCCACCTCCCGGCGTCATTCCTGCGCAGGCAGGAATCTTAACGCGAGGTGTTATTTATAAGGGCAGTACTATTGTTGACAACTGCGCGGGAAAGTCTTTTTTTGTTTTTATATGTCTTGAAGTCTTTGGTGTGGATCAGGGCGATGTGTAAGTCAAGACGACCATGCCCTGGTTAAGATTCCTGCCTTCGCAGGAATGACGGGGAGAGGCAGGGATGACGGGAAGTGTGAAGATGGAAGTGCGTACAGGAGTGGTGCCGGAGTGGTGCCGGAGTGGTGCCGGAGAAAGGCAATTCTTCCCTGGGAACGCCAATCTCCGCATTGGCACACAAGCGAATCATGAAAAAGACAGGCACTTGAATCTGAGTCGGAAATACGTCTCGGGACATACCTCCTCCATCAGTCCTACACACGACGCGGTCATTTCTCCTCATCGCCGTTACGTCCACCTCCCGGCGTCATTCCTGCGCAGGCAGGAATCTTAACGCGAGGTGTTATTTCTAAGGGGCGTACTATTGTTGCCAACTACGCGGGAAAGTTTTTTAAAGTAAGGATTATTTTTTGTTTATATGTCTTGAAGTCTTTGGGGTGGATCAGGGCGATGTGTAAGTCAAGACGACTATATCCTGGTTAAGATTCCTGCCTTCGCAGGAATGACGGGGGGAGGAGCAGGAATGACGGGGAGAGGCAGGGATGACGGGAAGTGTGAAGATGGAAGTGCGTACAGGAGTGGTGCCGAAGCAAGGCAATTCTTCCCTGGGAACGCCAATCTCCGCATTGGCACACAAGCGAATCATGAAAAAGACAGGCACTTGAATCTGAGTCGGAAATACGTCTCGGGACATACCTCCTCCATCAGTCCTGCACACGACGCTGTCATTTCTCCTCATCGCCGTTACGTCCACCTCCCGGCGTCATTCCTGCGCAGGCAGGAATCTTAACGCGAGGTGTTATTTATAAGGGCAGTACTATTGTTGACAACTGCGCGGGAAAGTCTTTTTTTGTTTTTATATGTCTTGAAGTCTTTGGTGTGGATCAGGGCGATGTGTAAGTCAAGACGACCATGCCCTGGTTAAGATTCCTGCCTTCGCAGGAATGACGGGGGGAGCAGGAATGACGGGGGGAGGCAATTCTTCCCTGGGAACGCCAATCTCCGCATTGGCACACAAGCGGACCATGAAAAAGACAGGCACTTGAATCTGAGTCGGAAATACGTCTCGGGACATACCTCCTCCATCAGTCCTACACACGACGCTGTCATTTCTCCTCATCGCCGTTACGTCCACCTCCCGGCGTCATTCCTGCGCAGGCAGGAATCTTAACGCGAGGTGTTATTTCTAAGGGGCATGCCATTGTTGACAACTGCGCGGGAAAGCCTTTTTTTGTGTTTATATGTCTTGAAGTCTTTGGTGTGGATCAGAGCGATATGTAAGTCAAGACGACTATATCCTGATTAAGATTCCTGCCTTCGCAGGAATGACGGGGGGAGGCAATTCTTCCCTGGGAACGCCAATCTCCGCATTGGCACACAAGCGAATCATGAAAAAGACAGGCACTTGAATCTGAGTCGGAAATACGTCTCGGGACATATCTCCTCCATCAGTCCTACACACGACGCTGTCATTTCTCCTCATCGCCGTTACGTCCACCTCCCGGCGTCATTCCTGCGCAGGCAGGAATCTTAACGCGAGGTGTTATTTCTAAGGGGCGTACTATTGTTGCCAACTACGCGGGAAAGTCTTTTAAAGTAAGGATTATTTTGTGTTTATATGTCTTGAAGTCTTTGGTGTGGATCAGGGCGATATGTAAGTCAAGACGTCCATACCCTGATTAAGATTCCTGCCTTCGCAGGAATGACGGGGGGAGGCAGGAAGGACGGAGAAAGGCAATTCTCCCCTGGGAACGCCAATCTCCGCATTGGCACACAAGCGAATCATGAAAAAGACAGGCACTTGAATCTGAGTCGGAAATACGTCTCGGGACATATCTCCTCCATCAGTCCTACACACGACGCTGTCATTTCTCCTCACCGCCGTTACGTCCACCTCCCGGCGTCATTCCTGCGCAGGCAGGAATCTTAACGCGAGGTGTTATTTATAAGGGCAGTACTATTGTTGACAACTGCGCGGGAAAGTCTTTTTTTGTTTTTATATGTCTTGAAGTCTTTGGTGTGGATCAGAGCGATATGTAAGTCAAGACGACCATGCCCTGGTTAAGATTCCTGCCTTCGCAGGAATGACGGGGGGAGCAGGAATGACGGGAAGTGTGAAGATGGAAGTGCGTACAGGAGTGGTGCCGGAGTGGTGCCGGAGTGGTGCCAGAGAAAGGCAATTCTTCCCTGGGAACGCCAATCTCCGCATTGGCACACAAGCGAATCATGAAAAAGACAGGCACTTGAATCTGAGTCGGAAATGCGTCTCGGGACATACCTCCCATAAACATAGACCACACACGCCACTTGCCAATACGGAGATTGGCGTTCCCAGGCTGGCGGATTTTATGTTTTGAGTCAGAGTGTTTTAGTGCAGGGGCAAAATAAATCTCAGGCAATTAAACAAGAAAGAAGCTCCGCTAAACGCTGTATCATGTCCCGGGGCATTCTCCAAAAAAATCGACCTCGAATATCCTCCAGAACCAATTGCCTGCAGCGGCATGGTTGTGGCATCATATTCCGGATGCCTGATAGGGGCGCACTTTCCTTTTCTTTCAAGCCGGGCCGCATCGGCGGTTCATAGGACAGATTTCCATGCCATATTCACTTGATTATATCTATGGTGCCATTTCCCCCACTTTCACCGTATTTCATGAGGACGGAAGGCTGGACGATGACGGACAGCGCCGGTTCGTCGATTTTCTTCTTCAGGACAATGCGATCAGCGCATATTTTGTGCGTTCCGGCATGGGCCTTATGTACACCTTCAGCATGGAAGACACGCTGCAAATAGCCCGGAACATGTGCGCCCATCTGAAAGGCATCCGCCCAGTACTGGTGGGCTGCAGCGGCATCTGGGACCGGAATTACGACAAACGCCCGGATCCGGATCTTTATCTGCAGCAGGGGATCAAACTGGGAAATGAAACGCTGGAGATGGGTGCGGCGGCCGCCGTGTATACTATTCCTGAAGCGCTGGTTCCCAAAGAAGGACAGAGCCATCAGGATCTGATCGAGACTTATTTCACGACTCTGTGCGCTCAGGTGAACGGGCCGGTGATGGTGTATCAGCCGCCGGGCACCCGAAAAGAATACGAGATTGCACCCGAGGTACTCCGGCGCCTGACAGCACTGCCGAATTTTGTGGCAGGCAAATTTTCGACCTCCGAAGGCTATTACGCTTATGAGCTGCAGCGGGCAGTACGGGGCTGCGACTTCCGTTATATCGTGGGCAATGAAACCATGCTGTATATCGGGGTAATGCTGGGCAGCCGCGCCTGCATCGGTCAGGGCGCCATTATCAATCCGCAGATGCTCAATGCGCTGGTGGACCGGTATCTGACGGGCAATCATGCGGGCGTGCTTGCGGCACAGGATGCGATCAACAACCTGTTGAAGCCGAATATCCATGCGGTGGAATTTCTGAAGCGGTATGCGACGGAAAAAGGCTTTGACACACCGCTCTATTCCCGGTCACAGAAAACGAATCCATATGCATCGGATCGGGCTGCGATGACGGAAGGGGAATACCAGAACTTCAAGAAACTGTATGAACTGGAGATGCAGGCTTTCCGTTAAGCCGGGAGCCGTCATCGGGAGTTTCCCTTTTGAAAGGTCAGACTTATGCCGCTGCCCTGGAATCGCTCTACGGGCAGGTGGAGAAGCCGGGTCGTTATATCGGCAGCGAATGGAATGCTGCTGTCAAAGACCCCGCCCGGATAAAACTTCGCCTGTGCCTGGTGTTTCCCGACCTGTACGAGCTGTCGCTGGGCAATCTGGGGCTGCAGATTCTTTACCGGATTTTCAACGCCATGCCGGAGGTGTGGGCGGAGCGTGCCTATCTCCCCGGTCCGGATATGGATGCGCTGCTGCGGGAACGGCATCTGGCGCCGCCCATGCTGGAATCGCAGGAACCGCTGACTGCTGCCGATGCCATCGGATTTACGCTCCAGTCTGAACTGACCTATGTGAATATACTTCGCATGCTGGATCTCGCGGGACTGCCTCTGCGTACAGAAAAACGGGGCGAAGAAGCACCGCTGGTTTTTGCCGGCGGTCCCTGTGCCTACAATCCTGAGCCGCTTGCGCCCTTCATCGACTTTTTTGTCATCGGCGACGGCGAAGAAGCAGCGCAGGAAATCGCTGCCTGCCTGCTGTCAATGCGGGGAAGATCAAAAGCGGCACAGCTGGAAGCGCTGGCGGCACTGGAAGGGGTCTATGTGCCTTCCCTTTTTCCTGTGGAGGCCCTGTGTGACGGCAGCGTAGTGCCGGTTGCGTCCGGAAGAAAAATTCGGTCACGGCTGGTGCAGGATCTGAACGGCATCCCCTTTCCTGATGCGCCGATTACGCCTTATGTACAGCTGGTACACGACGGCTACGGCGTGGAAGTCCTGCGTGGCTGCAGTCACGGCTGCCGTTTCTGCCAGGCAGGCATGGTGACCCGCCCTGTCCGGGAGCGTTCCGTGGACACGATCAGCGGGCTGCTGGATAAAGGGCTTGCCCGGTCGGGCTTTGAAGATGCAACACTGGTGTCTCTTTCGACCTGCGATTATTCTGTTGCGCCCTCCCTCCTGCACACTTCGGCGGACGTTGCGGAAAAGCATCGTGCATCGCTGTCGCTTCCTTCGCTTCGGCTCGACCGTTTTTCAGTGCAGCTGGCGGATCACGTGGCATCGATGCGGCGCAGCGGGCTGACCTTTGCCCCCGAAGCCGGATCGCTGCGGCTCCGGCGCGTCATCAACAAAGACGTCACGGACGAACAGCTGCTCGAACTTGCGGAAGAGGTTTTCCGCCGGGGCTGGATGCACATCAAACTGTACTTCATGATCGGGCTGCCCACGGAACAGGAGGAAGACGTGGACGCTATTGCCGATCTGTGTATCCGTACCCTCGGCACGGCAAAGAAAATCCGATCCCGGGCGGAGCTCCGGCTGGGCGTATCCACCTTTGTGCCGAAAGCATTCACGCCGTTTCAATGGGCAGCGCAGATCGGGCTGGAAGAAACGAGAGCCAAACACCGCCAGCTGGCGGCACTGCTGAAGCCCTGGCGCGCCATACGCTTCGGAAGGCATGCGCCGGAAAGCTCCTTTATTGAAGGCATGCTGAGCCGCGCCGACAGGAGAGCGGCCGATCTGCTTGAAGCGGTATTTCACCGCGGCGGCGGCTATGAAACGTGGGAAGAAAAACTGAACTTTGCGCTCTGGACAGAAGCGGCAGCGGCGGTGCATTATCCTGTCGAGGACTTTTTCCGGGAACGGTCTGAATATTTCCGGTTTCCCTGGGATCATCTGGAAGGCGCTGTGGAGAAAAAGGCGCTGTGGAAGGAATGGCAGGGTGCTCTGACAGAAAGCGCCACACCGGACTGCAGGCAGGGAAAATGCCATCTGTGCGGTGCCATCAAGCGTGCCCCTGAATGCTGTGCCGTAGTGCTGGATACACATAAGCGCGCGGAAACAGCGGAAATACTGGCACCCCGGGAACCGGTGGCGGTAAAAGAAGCAGTGCAGCGGATGCGCTTCCGTGTGGGCAGAGAAGGCAGACTCCGTTTCCTCAGCCATCTTGAGTTTGCCCATGCCTGGATCCGGGGACTGCGGCGTGCAGGGGCACCCCTCGCCTACTCTCAGGGATTTCACGCCCATCCGAAAGTGGCCTTTTCCTCCGCACTGCCTGTCGGTGAGGAAAGCAGGGCGGAATGGATGGATGTGCTGCTCACGGAAAAGACAGAGGCAGCGATATTTATGGAAAAGCTGCGGGCGGTAATGCCGGAAGGCCTTCAGGTATATGAAGCTTTCGAAGCGGATATGGGTGATCCGGCACTAATGGCGGCAGTGTGCGGGCATCGCTATATAATTCGGACGCCGCTGCCCCCCGATGCGCTGGCGGAACGGATCGCACGTCTCGAAGCGCAGGACATGTGGCATGTGAACCGACGTGTCAAGAGCCGGGCATCCAGGGAAGGGAAGAAAGCCATCCTGCTGGATCTGCGCCCTCTGGTGTGTGCTCTGGGCATGTGGAAGGAAGAGGCGGAGACGGGGACGGGAAGTTCGTTCTTCTTTGACACGACGCTTTTTGCAGGGCGCCTGGCAAAGCCCCGGGAAATGATTGCGCTGCTCGGGTTTGAAGCATCAGAAGTGCGGATCGTGAAGCAGACAACGCTGCTTAGCCAGTAAAGCAGAACCGCTCCCCCGCTTTTGCGCAGCTGTCCTTATTAAATGGAGCCAGTTGTGACGTACGTCACAGCAGGAGAACTTGCGCCGCCCTCTGCTTGTTCTGTTCCGGCCTTCGCCGAAGCGTTATCACCTAATTGCTGTTATTTCAGCAAGTTGCATTTAGTTGTGAAAAAAATAACGATTACGCGCCACGAAAGTTGACTGTTACGATCGTCTAAGGTATACTATGAGCGTATAGAAAAAGAGCGTGAGGTGCTTTTGAGCAATTTTCCCGCACGCATAGCCTGCAACGCGGTACTGCGGTTCTTTTTTTTCGCACTACCGTCATTCGATACACCCCCTTATTAATAAACGCATTCCCATCACCGTTTATTTCAGGAGTAAGGCAACACTTATGAACAACACTGTTTTAAGCCGTTATGAAGAACTGGCACAGCACGCCCACACTCAGTGGCAGCAGTCGGGCCGGAATGACAAGATCATCATTCAGGTCGGCTCAGCGACCTGTGAAAATGCCGCCGGAGCCACAGAGGTATGGCGCGAATTTGAGCGCAATATTCAGGCATCGGGCCGTGATGATATTATCCTGCATCAGGTGGGCTGCACAGGCCGATGCAGCCGTGAACCCATCGTGGGTGTCCTGATGCCGGGCAGAATGCCTGTGAAATACCAGCGTGTGACCCGTGACTCGGCGCATCAGATTTTCTCACGGCACATTCAGGGCGGTGAGCCGGTGGCAGAACTGACGCTGGATCAGACCATGCCCCGGCTGAAACGGCAGGTAATCCTTTGCGAAGCCCGTCATTGCGGCACCAGGGGTGATGAAGACATTTTCACGGTGTTTCAGGACGAAATCAACCGTGCCGGTCTGGATCCGGAAGAAAACACACTGATTCATGTGGGGGCACTGGGTTTTTGCTCCATTCACCGTAAAATGATCTCCACCTGTGTGATGGTTCGCCCTGAGAATACGGTTTATTTTGTAAAAGACCGGAAAGACGTACAGGAAATTGTTGCCCAGCATCTTGTGGAAGGGCAGATTGTGGATCGGCTGCGCTGTCAGGAAGATCCGATCAGCCTCCGCTTCTTTGATCTTTACGGGGATGCGGCTTTCTTTAACCGTCAGACGCGCATTTCACTGCGCAATGCCGGTGTCATCAATCCTGAAAGTCTATACGAATATATCCATTACAATGGATTCAGGGCGCTGTCCCTGAGTCTTTCCAACGGGGACCCTGACTGGCTTGTGGAGCGTGTGCTGGAATCGAAACTGCGTGGCCGAGGCGGCGGCGGTTATCCTACAGGGCGCAAGTGGAAAGATGCGCACCGCCATGCGAATGACCAGCGCTATCTGATCTGCAACGCCGATGAGGGCGATCCCGGTGCGTTCATGGACCGCAGCATGCTGGAATCAGATCCTTACAGTGTGATCGAAGGTATGATTATCGGCGGCTATGCCATCGGAGCGACCCGCGGCTTCTTCTATGTCCGCGCCGAATATCCGCTGGCGATCAAACGCATAGAAAAGGCATTGGCTGAATGCCGCAAACACGGCCTTCTTGGTCAGAATATTCTGGGAAGCGATTTTTCCATGGATCTGGAAGTGCGTCTGGGTGCCGGCGCTTTTGTGTGCGGCGAAGAAACGGCACTGATCCACTCCATTGAAGGAGAGCGCGGCCAGCCCCGCATCCGCCCGCCCTTCCCGACGGAATCGGGCCTCTGGGGCAAGCCGACGGTTATCAACAACGTGGAGACTTTCGCCAATATTGCACCGCTGCTTCTTTACGGAAGCGACTGGTTTGCTTCTGTCGGCACAGAGTTCAGCGGCGGCACGAAAGTGTTTGCGCTGGCGGGCAAGATCCAGCATACCGGTCTTGTGGAAGTACCGATGGGCACGACGCTGCGCGAAGTGGTCTATAACATCGGCGGCGGTATTCCCGGCGGCAAACAGCTGAAAGCCATTCAGACGGGCGGCCCGGCAGGCGGTGTGATTCCGGCTGAATATCTGGACATGCCCATTGACTTTGATACGCTGGGCCGGCTGGGCTCCATCATGGGCAGCGGCGGCATGATCGTGCTGGACGAAGACGATTGCATGGTGGACGTTGCGAAATTCTTCATGACATTCTGCCAGGGAGAAAGCTGCGGCAAGTGCACGCCCTGCCGTGAAGGCACCAAGCGCATGCTTGAGATCCTGGAGCGGATCACCATGGGCAAAGGAGAGATGGAAGATCTGGACAAGCTGGAACGGCTTGCCAGTCTGGTAAAAAATACCTCCCTCTGCGGACTGGGCCGTGCGGCACCGAATCCTATTTTGAGCACCCTGCGCCATTTCCGGGATGAATATGAAGCGCATGTGAAAGAGAAGCGGTGCCCCGCCCGTAAATGCAAGACGCTGATTCATTATGAGATTGACCCTGCGAAATGCGTCGGCTGCACGATGTGCGCCCGCAACTGCCCGACCAACTGCATCAGCGGCGGCAGAAAAGAGGTTCATGTGATTGATCAGGTGGAATGCATCAAGTGCGGTCGTTGCTTCGATGTCTGCCGTTTTGATGCGGTAAACAGGAAATAACCGGGCCGTGGAATTCCCTCCACGCTCCTGACATATAAAGGTACAGCAATGAGCCAGGAAAACATGGTTACTCTTACAATAGACGGCGTCAAAGTGACAGTGCCGGACACAATGACCATTATGGAAGCGGCGGAAACGCAGCTGGGCATCCGAATTCCCCGCCTGTGCTACCACCCCGACCTGAGCATACAAGGCTCCTGCCGCGTGTGTATCGTGGACGTGAAAGGTATTCCCTTCTATCAGGCGTCCTGTGCGGTAAAAGTGGCGCAGGGCATGGAAGTGGAGACCAATAATCCCGCCATCCGCCAGGCGCGCCGCGACATTGTGGAACTGCTTCTGGACAACCACCCGCGCGCCTGCCTGACCTGTGACCGGGACGGCAACTGCGAATTGCAGAATGTGGCATATGCGACAGGCGTTCGCGAACGTCTTTTTGCGGGAGAACGCAAGCGCTTCCCCATTGAAAACACGAACCTCGCTGTAGACCGTGATCCGGAAAAATGCATCCTCTGCGGGCGATGCGTCCGTATCTGTGACGAAGTGCAGGGCGTGCACAATCTGAGCCAGCAGGGCCGTGGCTTCCACACATTAGTGGCGCCCGCTCATGATGCCTGCATGGATGACTCTGTATGCATCCAGTGCGGTCAGTGCGTGGCAGCATGCCCGACTGCCGCTTTTACAGAACACGACCACACGGAAGAAGTGTGGAAAGCGCTGGCGGATCCGACCAAACACGTTGTTGCCCATACGGCACCTGCCATCCGCGCCACCATCGGTGAAGGTTTCGGTATGCCGCTGGGAACGCCTGCAGCCGGAAAACTCGTAACAGCACTGCGTCGCCTCGGCTTTGACCGTGTCTTCGACACGAACTTTTCCGCCGACCTCACGATTATCGAAGAAGCGAACGAGTTCATGCAGCGTTTTTCTAAAAACGAACGGCTGCCGCTGCTGACCAGCTGCTCACCGGGCTGGGTCAATTTTCTTGAGAAATTCTATCCGGAACTGATTCCCAATGCTTCGACCTGCCGCTCCCCCATGGCGATGATGTCTTCGCTGCTGAAGACCTATTATGCGGAAAAAACGGGCATTGATCCCAAGGATATTTTCGTAGTTGCGATCATGCCGTGCACGGCAAAGAAATTCGAGTGCAACCGGCCGGAACTGTGCATGCCCGACGGCACCCGTGAAACCGATGCGGTGCTGACGACGCGCGAAACCATCTGGATGATCAAGAACTACGGCATTGACCTGCGCCATCTGCCCGACGGTGAATTTGATTCGCCACTGGGTGAATCCTCAGGCGGCGCCGATATTTTCGGCACCACCGGCGGTGTGATGGAAGCAGCGCTCCGTGTCGCAGTGGAAAAGGTGACCGGCCAGGCGCCTGAAAACATGGAATTCACGGAAGTGCGTGCCGTGGAAGGGTTGCGCGAACGGGAACTGAAAGTGAATGACGAGCTGACCCTCCGGGTGGGTGTCGCCAACGGGCTGACCAATGCCAAGCAGCTTCTGGATGCGGTGGTGAAGGGTGAAAAGGAGTACCACATCATCGAGATCATGGCATGCCCGGGCGGCTGTATAGGCGGCGGCGGCCAGCCCTACCCGCCTGAAGGCTACCGGATTCTGGATAAACGGCTTCTTGCGAAACGCGCAGAGGCATTGTATAAAATCGATCAGGGCAAGAAAGTGCGCAGTTCCGGGCACAACCCTGCCATCCTGAACCTTTATGAAGAATACCTCGGAGAACCGGGCGGTGAAAAGGCGCACCGCCTGTTACATACCCACTATGCGCCGAGACTGCCCAGAGGAATACGCTAATGGACGTTAAAGTAACCGATAACAGAGACGAAGTGTTCAGCAAAAGCAAAGAAGCACTGACTCCGGAAATTGTTGCCTTTATCGAAGACTGCACGCAGAAGCAGCATCCGAACAGCCATCTGATCAATGTGCTTCACAAGGTACAGGGTCATTTCGGCTATCTGGGAAAAGAACAGTTGGATGCGGTAGCGCAGCTGCTGCAGGTGCCGACAGCGAAAGTGACAGGGGTTGCCACCTTCTATCACTTCTTCCGCCTGGAGCCGCGCGGCCGTTTCGTGATCAATATCTGTCTGGGTACGGCATGCTATGTGAAAGGTGCTGAGCGTGTATGCGAACGCCTCTGCGACGAGCTGGGCATTCATGTGGGCGAGACAACACCGGACGGCATGTTCTCCCTTGAAGGCACACGCTGCGTGGGCACCTGCGGGCTGGCGCCTGTAGTGCTGGTGAACGACACGGTCTTCGGCGAAGTGACTCCGGATCAGATTCCGGCGCTTATCGAATCGCACATTAAAAAAGCGCAGGCAATGGAAAAGGAAAGCGTGGTCTGACGAAGGCAGTGCCCTTCCCCCTCCCCTTTTCTACTCATAGGGCTGGACTTCATCGAAGAGGTATTCGAGACTGATGCCGGCGGTGCGGAACATTTCCTCCGATTCCGCACCGGCATGGTAACGCCTTTCACAGACAACCCGGACAATGCCGCAGTTGATGAGCAGCATGGCACATACCCGGCACGGGGTCATACGGCAATAAAGCGTGGCGCCCTGAAGGGATACGCCGAGCCGTGCCGCCTGACAGATGGCATTCTGCTCGGCATGGACGGTGCGCACGCAATGCTCCGTGATACTTCCGTCCTCGTGGCGTACCTGCTTTATCTGGTGACCGACATCGTCGCAATGGGGAAAGCCGGCAGGAGAACCGACATAGCCCGTGACGAGCAGGGTACGGTCGCGGGCAATGACACACCCGCTGCGGCCACGGTTGCAGGTGGCACGTTTTGAGATGGCATTCGCCACCTCCATGAAGTATTCATCCCAGCTGGGGCGTACATGCTCCGGACTCACGGGCACCTCCTCCTCTTCCATGCCTTAAAAGGGCTCGTCCAGTTTGGTTACGGGGTCACAGGTAAGAATACAGGCGCTGTCAGGGTGCTGTCGGATAACGAGACGATCGCCTTCCTCCAGGTCCACAAATTCGGGCGAATTGTCGAAGGCGAGCGTAGCCGGACCCCGTGTAATGACAAAGTGCAGCTGACTGTCTTCCGGCAGCACAATATGATTCACCGCATGGGTGGTCGCCTTGAAAGCCACGCCTATACCTTCTGTAAAAATCCCTTTGGTGATTGCCTTGAAGTAGGCATTGCTGCCGAAAGCGGTACAGACCACAAAACCGTCGCTCACAATTTCCACGCCGTCTTCAAAAGGTACGGCATTGACGGAAAGCTGAAACCGGACGGCGCTGTTGATCCTGCCCATATGCACATTCACTTCGTTCAGACAGGTGAAGGAAAAATCAGGTGCTTTCACGCCTTCGCCCGTAAAAACACTGCATTCAAGCTTGGTGTACAGTGTCCGGACCATGTCACGGCCGGAAAGGGCGGCAATCACTTCTTCCGGGCGGCGCTGAATGCAGCGGTTCCCCCGTTTGCTGTTGAGGATGGGCACCTTGGGGATACCGGGCCAGTGCAGCTCCGCCGCCAGCAGTGTACCGTCGCCGCCGTAACAGATCACCAGATCAGGCGTTGTATCAACAACGACAAGATCCGTTTTTTCCTGAAGCAGCGGTACGAGCGAGGATGCCTCCTTCCCGAAAAGCGCCACGCGAATCTGTTCTTTTTCCAGAGGACTTTGAAATGCTGTGGAAACCATGGAGCGGATCTCTTTTTGACTGGACCGACCCGGTGCAGGTCAGGACGCTTCCTTTTCAGTTGCGGATTTTCGACGGAAGGTCAGCCAGAGGCTGAAGGCAAAATAATAAATCAGGTACAGCATGGATAGCAGAATGAGCGGATGGTGCCCTTTCGGGTACACTGCCAGCGCTCCCAGCACTGCAGCCGCCCACAGCAAACCGAGAAGAATATTAATGGCACGGTAATGGGGCGTGCGGCTGGGGTAAAGATAGCGGACAGGAATAAAGACCGCTCCGGCACAGAGCAGCAGAACGGCCGCATTGACGACTGGCGGCCATTCCAGAAGGAAAAGGTAGCAGACGGCGATATTCCAATAGGAAGGGAAACCCGTAAAGGCATGATCGGCAGTCTTTGCCTCTGTCTGACTGAACTGATAGGCAGAAGAAAAAATAATGGCGGCGGCAACAGGGAGACGCCAGGCTTCGGTGAGGACAGGCGCATAAAGAAGAAAATAGGCGGGAACCAGCACATAGGTGAAAAAATCGACCATATTGTCCAGCAATGCCCCGTCAAAATAGGGCAGATGAACGCTGACGCGCCGCCACCGTGCCAGAGCGCCATCCACGCCGTCAATGGCGATGGTAACTGCCATCCAGCCGAGGGCGATAACAAAGGCTCCCCGGGCGCTCGCCTGCAGCGCCAGCAGACCGAAGAGAGCACCCGATGCTGTGAGAATGTGTACCAGCCAGGCACCCGCAATGTCACTAATGCTGCTTTTCGAGGTCATTACCCTTTTCCTGACACGGAAATTCGCTTTCGTCAAAACATACTGAAGAAAGAGGGAATCAGGCAGAAGGCACCCATCCCCTGATTGATTATCAGCCTGTACTATACAACAGTACCCGTTGTCATTACGAATTTATCAGAGGGGCGCCCGGTACTGCTGCAGCGTGCACTTCCGGATGCGCGCTGCCAAGCCCGCACAGGGGATTCCATGATGAATCGGGGGGCATCTGTGTTCTATACTTTTCGGCATCAGTTGCAACAGCATTCAAACGAATGAGGTACAGAGCACCATGACAACACTGGTCTGGCTGGATTGGCTGGTTATCGGCGGCTATTTTGCCGCAGTAGCGGCGGTGGTGTGGTTCACGGCACGTCAGCAGTCAACCTCGGAGGATTATTTTCTTGCGGGAAGGAATATCGGCTGGTTTGCCATCGGCGCCTCGCTTTTCGCCTCCAATATCGGTTCGGAGCATCTGGTGGGGCTTGCCGGTGCCGGTGCAAAAAGCGGCGTCGCCATGGCACACTACGAACTGCATGCGTGGTGTCTGCTTATGCTGGGCTGGGTGCTGGTTCCTTTTTATTACCGTGCCGGGATCTATACCGTGCCTGAGTTTCTGGAGCGCCGTTTTAATCCCGCCTGTCGCTGGATTCTGTCGCTCGTAAGCCTGATCGCTTATGTCTTCACCAAAGTGAGCGTTACGGTTTATGCGGGCGGCATGGTCTTTCAGACACTGATACCGGAGCTGCAGTTTGCCGGGCTGAACAGCTTCTGGATCGGTGCGGTAAGCGTGGTGCTGCTCACGGGCGTATACACGATGGTAGGCGGTCTGCGTGCGGTGGTGTATACCGATGCGATGCAGACCGTGGTGCTGCTGCTGGGGTCCCTGTGCATCACGCTGATCGGGCTCTACCATCTGGGCGGCTGGAGTGTACTGCGCGAGATGAACGGCAGCGTGCGCTTTAATCTGTGGCGTCCCGCCTCCGACCCGGAATTTCCCTGGCCGGGCATGCTTTTTGCCGCGCCTATTGTGGGGCTGTGGTACTGGGGTGCGGATCAGTATATCGTGCAGCGGACGCTTGCGGCACGTAGTCTGAAAATTGCACGGCGCGGCACTATTTTCGGCGCTTATCTGAAGATCACGCCTGTTTTTCTTTTCATTGTACCGGGTATGATCGCTTATGCACTGGTTCAGAAGGGCATGCTCGTGATGGACAGCCCCGATCAGGCATTTGCCGCACTGGTCACACAGCTTTTGCCTCAAGGCGTACGGGGGCTTGTAGTAGGCGGGCTTCTTGCCGCGCTCATGAGTTCTCTTTCTTCTCTCTTCAATTCCTGCTCGACCCTCTTCACGGTGGATATCTATAAAAAGCTGAAGCCTGCGGCGCCTGAATCGGAACTGGTGCGGGTAGGTCGCATTGCCACCGGTGTTGTAGTCGGGCTGGGTCTGCTCTGGATCCCTGCCATGCAGCTGGTGTCAGGTGCGCTCTACGAATACCTGCAGAGCGTACAGGCCTATCTGGCACCGCCGATGACGGCTGTTTTTTTTCTGGGCATATTCTGGAAGCGGATCAACGGTACCGGAGCGGTGGTCACGCTGGTATCAGGATTTGTCCTGGGATTGGCAAAGCTTGGTGCGCAGATTTACGCAGGCATCGCCGTATCTGATATGATTATGCAGAAGCCTTGGATCCTGCGGCTGATCATCGCATACGGGAATATTAATTTTCTGCTGTTTTGCGTGTACCTCTTCCTCTACTGCTGCACTGTGCTGGTTCTGGTGAGCCTGCTCAGCGCAGCGCCAACGGCGGCACAGACCACCAATTTGTGCTATTCCGGCAATACGGAAGCGGGCCGCCGGGAAGTGCGGGAAAGCTGGAATTACTGGGATGTGATTCACACCGCTGCCGTGCTGCTGCTGATTCTGAGCGTCTATTTGTATTTCACCGGATGATGCCTGAGCACTCTCCGATTGTCTTGAAAACAGGAGCCTGAACCATGGGTCGTTTTATCGCAAAACATTCCCCTCTTTTCATTCTCGCCGCTTTGTGCATCATTCTGGCGGTGGTCTCCCCTGTCTTCCGCTCACCCTCAAATCTGCAGGGAGTGGCGCAGCGCACCGCTGTTGTAGGCATTATGGCGGTGGGTCAGCTGGCGGTGATCCTGACCGCCGGTATCGATCTTTCGGTAGGCAGTATTGCGGCACTGAGCGGTGTGGTGGGCTGCCTCGCCATGGTAAATCTGTCTGTCCCTGCCATACCGGGTATTTTTATCGGTATCGGTGTGGGGCTTTTGTGCGGGCTTGTCAACGGGCTGCTGACGGCGAAAGGGAAGATTCCGCCCTTTATCGTGACGCTGGGCATGATGATGGCGGCACGAGGCGCTGCTTTGACAGCATCAGGCGCTACACCGGTCTTCGGATTGCCGGAAAACTTCGCATGGCTCGGCGGCACCCGGGGCTGGTGGCTTCCTGTCGTTTTTATGTTCGGAATCGCCGCTTTTTTTGCTGTCGTACTCGGATACACCCGATTCGGCAGAGCGCTTTATGTCATCGGCGGAAACAAGGAAGCGGCGCGCCTCTCCGGCGTACCGGTAGACTGGGTACGCATCGCCGCCTTTGCCATCAGCGGTACAGCGGCAGGCTTTGCAGGCATGATGCTCGCTTCCCGCACCAGTGTTGCTTCGCCGACAGCGGCGGAAATGTATGAACTTCAGGCTATTGCCGCCTGTGTGATCGGCGGAGCCAGCCTCATGGGCGGAGAAGGCGGCGCTTTTGCGACCATCGCCGGAGCACTGATCATGACGGTGCTCTATAACTTCTGTAACCTGCAGAACATCAATGTACATTGGCAGCAGATTCTGGTGGGTGTGCTTCTCGTGGCGCTCGTATTTTACGACAACCGCCGAAAACGCAAAGCCGGGCTTCTTAAAGACTGAAGCGCACGCTGTTTCTGAATCCATCAGGAGAGTCCCATGAAAATACAGGTGATGGGCGCCGGCGGCTGGGGTATTGCGCTGGCACGTCATGCGTGTCGCCTCGGCCATGAAACCGTACTGTGGGGCAGGAATCCGGAGAAGATGCAGCGACTTGCCCGGGAACGTCAGTCGCCGGAGCTGCTGCCCGGCATCCTGCTTCCGCCGGAAGTGCGTGTCGTCACGGAACCCGAAAAAACAGCGGATCTGGTGCTCTATGCCGTGCCGTCCAAAGGCATGAAAGATACGCTGGAACAATACCCCTTTCCCCTGTCTGTACCGCGTATCAGTGCGGCAAAAGGCATAGAGCAGGACAGCCTGCTGCGGATGAGTGAGCGCATAGCTTTAAGTGCGCCGGGCGCACCGGTAGTTGTATTGTCGGGACCGAGTCATGCGGAAGAAGTGGGTCGCGATCTGCCGACCTGTATTGTGGTGGCGGGCACAGATGTCGCTCTGCTGCAGCAGGTGCAGCAGTCACTGGGTGCTCCTCATTTCCGGGTCTACACAAGCCCTGATGTCATCGGTGTGGAACTGGGGGGCGCTTTGAAAAATATCATTGCGCTGGCGGCTGGTGCGTGCGAAGGCTTCGGGCTGGGCGACAATGCCCGGGCAGCCCTGATTACCCGGGGCCTGGCAGAAATGCGGCGACTTGGTGTAGCATGCGGCGCAGAGGCGTCCACCTTTGCAGGACTGGGCGGGCTGGGCGACCTCGTGGTCACCTGCGCCAGTCATCATTCCCGGAATTATCGGGTGGGGCTTCAGATAGCGGCAGGCAGGACGCTGGAGCAGATACAGGCAGACAGCGTCCAGGTGGCGGAAGGGATAGAAACTGCGCGGAGTGCCTGGCGTCTTGCCCGGCGGCATGCTGTGGAAATGCCTGTGGTGAAGGCAGTGCATGACACGCTTTTTGAAGGGCTGGACGCCCGCAGCGCCATTACCGGGCTGATGACCCGGCTGATGAAAGCGGAATGGGAAAGTTGACTTCCCTAGGCTCAAGGGATACAATTTAGTCAATAGAGGTATGTCTTTCCGGTGAACCTGCTTTTGTGTGAAAGAGTGAAACCGGAGAAAGAATGGCTGGTTTATGTACCGCGTCGGGAAGTACTGCTGCTTTTTTAACAGTGCGCTTATATCGGGCAATTGATTTTGCGCGCAGATAAACAGGGAGATTTTCTCATGCCTTATAAGCAGATTCTGATGATTCTGGTTCTTATGCTGACCTCTTTTACCGTGCTGGCACAGCCACCGGAAGCAGGCGGTGACGATGCCGCCCTGCTGGATCCCTATTCGAATCCGCCCTCCGGAATAAAAGAAGAGAAATCCCCTGAACTCGAAGGCGATACTATTGTCTTCAAAAGTGGCAGTGAGCTGAAGGGTATTCATATTATTCGGGAATCGGCGCTTTTCGTTGAAGTGGAATACCTGCCGGGAGAGTCGCCCGTAAAATTCCCCACATCCCAGATCAAGGAAATCATTCGTCAGGACCCTGCCAGCCATGCCAGCGGCAATGCCGGCGCCGCCGGCAGCAAGCCCGATCTGATGCCGGGAGAAGAAGTCTCAGCGCAATTTCATCAGGCACTTATGACCGTGCTGAGCGAGACACCGTTGGAACTGACCAACGCCGATTATCTCGCCGTTATTAAAGACTTTGCGGAAAAAGCGGAAGCCCCGCTGGAAATCAAAGAGCGCGTGACTGCCATCCCCGAGCAGGAGCGTGTTTTTACGCGCACCCTCCCTGCAGGTATTACGCTGCTCGATTTTGTGCAGAAAGAATTTTCCGAAATTGCACCGAAAGTGCGTGCCGTGCTGCAGTTTGACAAGCTCATTCTGGAACTTCGGGAAGCCCCTGTCGAATAAATTCCGCCTGCCATTTTTTTCCCTTATAAGCAATCACCGGGAATGCTCTTCACTGTGGCGTTCCCGGTGATCAGTATCTGTTGAGGAATCACCATGTCACAGCCCTGCATATATCCTGTGGAACTGATGCACCGGCCCGCTTCCCTGCTTCGTATCCGTCCGAAAACACGGGGACTGTATCATCAGCGCATGAATGTGGTTTATGCGGAGGTGCACGGCACCGGGCTGCTTATGGATATTTTCGCACCTTCAGGAATATCCCGGGGCATCGGTGTGGTGGATGTGATCAGCGGCGGCTGGCACAGTGACCGCGCCATGCTGCACCAGCACATAGGGCTTGGGCTCATTGACGCACTCTGCGAACGGGGCTTTACCGTTTTTGCTGTATCGCCGGGATCGGTGCCGCTTTTTACCGGACAGGACATGGTCAGGCATATTCATGCGGCAATCCGCCATATAAGACAGCATGCCGTCACTTATGGTATTGAGGAAACACCGCTGGGCATCACCGGTGTATCAGCCGGAGGGCATCTCGGCGCGATGGCGGCACTGACCCCGCAGAAAGCGCGTCCCGATGCCCGCGAGCCCTGGCGACAGCAGAGCACCGACATCCAGGCGGCAGCTTGCTTTTTCTTTCCGACCGACCTCGTGGACTACGGCGGTCAGGGCTTTGACCGGCTGCAGATGGATGGGTTTAATCCGCTGGAGCTGCTTTTCGCAAAACATGAAAAAGCTTCGATAGACACTGAATTGAAGCTGCGCCTGCAGGCACTTTCCCCGGCGTTGCTCCCCATTGTCTCGCCGCCTCCCTTTCTGCTGATCCACGGAAAACAGGACATGCTGGTGCCCTGGGAACAGTCGGAAAAACTGGCTTCGGCGCTCCGGGCAGCCGGAGGAGAGGCCGCCCTCCTCTACCGGGAAGAGGGTGGTCATTTCTGGCCGGATATTTCAGTGGAGGTCGATGCGGCGGCTGACTGGCTGGAGCAACGCCTGACCTGATACCTATTCGGCAGATGGCGGCCCGCCTAAAAGCTGTTTCACTGCGCCCATCAGCACTCCTTCCACTTCAGGTGCCACATTGCTCGCCGCTTCACTGGTTTCATAGCCGCCCTGCTCATAGGCAACGGCTGTACCGATGTAGCCCGGGCTGTAGTCGCCATAGGCCGCCATGGCGACAAAAAGATCGGGGCGCTGCTTTTTCTCCGACAGCTGATATTCCACGAAAAGTTCGCCGGGCATGTGCAGAATCCGGGCAGTACCCAGACTCAGACAGGGGATATCAAACTGATGTCCCGATTCCTGCCGTTCAAGCCAGGCAAGTTTGCTTGCACTGCCCAGAATACGGGCAGGATCCGGCTGTTCCTGGAATCCCGCCTCTATGCCTTCTCTGGAGAGCCAGGGCCCGGTGGGCAGGGTGACCAGCACCGAATTCCAGCCAACGGCATCCGCCGTCAGGGGATACTTCTCCGTGGCGTCCCAGGCGCGTTTCATACCGTCCGCCAGCCGTTTCGCCAGGATCAGCCGGTTTTCTTTCGATCCGTCATTGTATTTTCCTGCGCCGATATTGGAGCCTGCCCCGTTAAAATGCACATGGAGTGCGGAGGGCACCTCGAGCTGACGGAGAAAGCGGGCAACGCCGGGGAAATCCGGGTTGGGAATGCCGGTGCGGTAATAGCTCTGCGGGTGGGTCGCATAATAGCTGAGCACAGCAAGGGGCGTATCTTCATTCCAAAAACTCACCAGCGATACTTCAGGGTCGATGACCCCTTCGGGCTCGGCACGGACAGCAGGATCGGCGCAGGCAGTGAAGCGGGTAACCCGTACTTTGCCGTTCTCATCAAGAATACGCCGGTTGGAGGCAACTTCATGCACTTCAGCCTTGCCCAGGCCGAAATGCGTCACAGGCTCCGTTTTCTCCATTGCCCTCAAAACAGTGCTTTCCAGTTCCGCGAGAACCTGCCGCTGAAAGGTGCTTTCATAGCGTTTAGGATTAGCTCCGAGGGAGAGCGCAATCCGTTCTGTCGTGAAATCACAGCCGGGAGCATCGTGCTGGTGCAGTGTATGTACCGCCACTCTTTCCGGCTGTGTCCCTGCGGCACGGGCGAGCACTTCCCTGAAAGCATCGTGACTTTCATTGCCGATGCCTATCCAGTCAACAGCACACAGCACAATGGGATCACCGGCGCCGCAAAGGACAATTCCACGGGCGCGCAGACTCATGTCCCAGGTACCTGCAACGGAGTCATAGGCAAGATCCGTACCGACAGGAGGGGTCACATCGAGATCAAAAACGGCGATTTTCATGCTGCCCTCTGAAGGTGCTGCCGGACAGGGAAATCCAGCCGCAACAAACAGAAGCAGCATGGGTATCAAGACGGTATAAATAATCTGTTTTTTCATAAACGGGTCTCCTTGACCATCTGGTCTTCAAAACATTTTATCAGTATACTACAGAAAAAGAGGACGCATCATTCCCCTTCATCTTTTTTCATATGGTATGATAGGGGTCGTATTTTACAGTATGGGGCAGTCATTCAACTTACCGGCAGCAGCAATTCCGGCAGAATAATATGGAGTCAAGATGAGTAAAGGCATCACCAAACGGTCTGAAGATTATTCACAATGGTATCTGGATGTTGTTTTGAAAGCGGAAATGGCGGACTATTCGCCTGTGCGCGGATGCATGGTCATCCGCCCGACGGGCTACGGCATCTGGGAAAAAATCCAGCAGCAGCTGGACCGCATGTTCAAGGAAACCGGACATGTCAATGCCTATTTTCCCATGTTCATTCCGGAAAGCTTTCTGAAAAAAGAAGCGGAGCACGTGGAAGGCTTTGCACCGGAATGCGCCATGGTCACCCACGGCGGCGGCAAGCTTCTGGAAGAACCGCTGGCGATCCGCCCCACCTCGGAAACCATTATCTGGTCCACCTATAAAAACTGGATCAGCTCGCACCGTGACCTGCCGCTGCTCATCAATCAGTGGGCAAACGTCTGCCGCTGGGAGATGCGGACCCGCCTCTTCCTCCGCACTACGGAATTTCTCTGGCAGGAAGGACATACGGCTCACGCCACGGAAGAGGAAGCGGAAGAAGAAGCCTTCAAAATGGTGCATGTCTACCGGGATTTTGCAGAGAACTACCTCGCCATGCCCGTAATGGTGGGCCGGAAAACAGAAGCGGAGAAATTTGCAGGTGCGGAACACACGTACTGCATTGAAGCGATGATGCAGGACGGGAAAGCGCTGCAGGCGGGCACTTCCCATCATCTGGGTCAGAAATTTGCCCAGGCCTTTGATGTGAAGTTTCAGGACAAAGACGGCGAGCTGAAATATGTGTATGCTTCGAGCTGGGGCGTGTCAACCCGGCTTATTGGCGGTATGATCATGACCCACAGCGATGACAGCGGGCTTGTGGTTCCGCCGCGGCTCGCACCGACGCCGGTGGTTTTTGTGCCGATCTACCGCAAAGACGAAGAGCGGGCGCTGGTTCTGGAAAAAGCCGAAGCACTCTGCGCCGGATGGGACAAACTCTTTTATAAAATTGATGACCGGGATCAGTACAAGCCTGGCTATAAATTTGCTGAATGGGAACTGAAAGGGGTGCCCGTCCGTATCGAAATCGGGCCCCGGGATGTCGCTTCCAATTCTGTGGTGGTTGTGCGACGGGATACAGGCGCCAAAGAAACTGTATCCGCCGACACGCTGCACAGTTATGTGGAGACGCTGCTCAATACCATGCAGACCGACATGTACAATACAGCGAAAAAGCGCATGGAAGACAATACACACACCGTGGACAGCTACGACGAATACAAGGAGCGTGTAGGCGGCGGCGGGTTTTATCGTGTCTTTCTGGATCACAGCAACCCTGAAGTGGAAAAACAGATGCAGGAAGATACCCGGTCCACCATCCGCTGTATCCCCTTTGATGCGCCCGAAGAACAGGGCAGCTGCATGATCACGGGAGCACCCTGCTTCAGCCGGGTGATTGCCGCCCAGTCCTACTGATACAGCCGTAAGGAAAGAAAACAAATGACCCATGTCAATCTGGTAACAGGCGGCGCCGGCTTTATCGGCTCTCATCTTTGTGAGGCGCTTCTGGAGCGTGGTGAAGAAGTGCTTTGCCTCGATAATTTCTTTACCGGGCGCAAAACCAATATCGAACATCTGCTGGGTCACCCCCGTTTTGAACTGGTGCGACACGACCTGGTGAATCCTATCGTGCTGGAAACGGATCGTATTTTTAATTTCGCCTGCCCTGCCTCGCCGGTGCATTACCAGTTCAATCCGGTCAAGACAATCAAGACCAACGTCATGGGCGCGTTAAATATGCTGGGTCTGGCAAAACGCGTAGGCGCCCGGATCCTGCAGGCTTCCACGTCCGAAGTTTACGGCGATCCTACGGTGCACCCGCAGACAGAAGAGTACTGGGGCAACGTGAATCCTATCGGACCGCGCAGCTGCTATGATGAAGGCAAGCGTGTGGCGGAAACGCTCTTTTTCGATTATCACAACCAGAATCAGGTGGACATCCGGGTCATCAGGATCTTCAATACTTACGGACCGCGCATGCTCGTCAATGACGGGCGCGTTGTCAGCAACTTCATTGTTCAGGCGCTGCGCAACGCACCCATCAGCATTTACGGCGACGGCGGACAAACACGCTCTTTCTGCTATGTAAGCGATCTGGTCCGGGGCATTCTGCGTATGATGGATACAGACGGATTTCACGGTCCGGTCAATCTGGGCAATCCGGGCGAATTCACCATCCTCGAGCTGGCGCAGAAAGTGATCGACCTCACCGGCTCCCGATCAGTACTGGAATACCATCCTCTTCCCGAGAATGATCCGACCCGGCGGCGTCCCGACATCAGTCTGGCGGAAGAACGCCTCGGCTGGTCTCCGAAAGTGCCGCTGGAGGAAGGGCTGACAGAGACGATCCGCTATTTCGACACGCTGCTTCGGGAGGGATGAGCCCCTCCCTGACCGCGGCGGCAATACCTTCAGAGGTAAAATACTCAGGCATATGCAGCCAGGCATAGACCGTGAGTTTCCGGATTGCCCGTACCAGCCGCCGATGTACCGTAGTGCTGTGGCACCGCAGATGCCGGGCACATTGCCGTGTTGTATACCCCTTAAAATAATAAAGGACAATGGCGCGGGATTCGGCAGAAGAAAGACACCGGGCAACGGCAAAACGCAGCCATTCCAGTTTGACAGCGCGCTCACGGGCACGCCGCTCAGCTTCCGCCTGTTCCGGCGCCGTCTCATACCAAAGAGAGCGGTTATCGGGCAGCGATTCAAATACCTGAGGTTGGACACTCTTTTCCCGCCGATGGAAATCCACAAATTTTCCTGCCATAGGAACGCTCCTGAATTGAAGTGATCGGATCAGGGGCGCACAGTGCGCCCGTCACTGTGCAAGCATAGTCAGGAGAGGCGGAAAAAGACTTTTGCCTTTTCTTGTTCTTTTATTTGTTTTTTCTTTGGGGCGGAAAAGACGGTCAGTCAGGATTGAGGCGGCTGTAGTCCACGGTATGGTAAACGCCTTTTTCAAGATGGCGCGCCAGAATGAAGAGAAAATCGCTCATCCGGTTTGCAAAGGCAAGCGGGAGTGGCGCATTAAACCCCGGAGCGACACGCTGATAGCCGACAAGCCTGCGTTCAAAACTCCGCGCGGCGGCAACGGCAAGATCCGCCAGTGCTGCATCTTCATTGGAAGCGGCGGCGATAAAAGCGCCGGGCAGGTTGAGTTCCCTTTCGAGCCGGTGCTGCTCCTGCTCAAGGCGTTCAAGATGCTGCGGTGTCAGGGCGTGAGGTGATTCGGGATCGGAGGATTCCGGATCACTGATAAAAGCGCCGAGGGCGAAACATGCGTGAAGCAGAAAAAAAAGACAGTCGGTACTTTCCTTTTCTTCCGCAATCGGCTGCAGTCGTATCTGAAGCAGCGCCAGATGGGCGCGCAATGTTTCCAGAGCGCCCAGCGCTTCCATCATGGCATGATCCTTGGGCAGCGTGCTCCCGTTCAGTGCCCGGCTTTCCCCCTGATCCCCTTTTCCTGTTGTAATGGAACGGTGTTGCATTTCCTTTTCCTTGCATGGTGCGCGTGCAGTTTTTTCTGTTCAGTCGTCTTCCCTGTCCTGCTTCCAGAAGTCCGGGTCTTCCACGACTTCGTTCCAGGTGAAAACAGGCGGATCGCGGTCTACCAGCGCCTCAAGTTCTTCCTCTTCCCATTTTCGGTAGAGTCCTTTGGACAGACGGCGGTGCCGCAGATAGGCAAGAATCAGCAGAATGGCACCGGGCTGAAAAGCCGCACCCGATGCTGTCAGTGCAATAATCGTATATTTCCAGAGGCTTTTTTCATAACCCCGGCAGAAGGTTTCAAGATCGATACCGCCCTCACTGATCAGCGCCTTGCCGAAGGTCTGCTCCTTTAAAGCATGAATGACTTTCCAGAACTTCTCTTCGCCCAATTGCCGGTGCAACTGACGGGTCATGTAAAGCGCCTGAACATAGGCATCGCTGAACTCTTCTCTTCCCAGAGGCTGGTAAAAAGCGTTGTCCAGTTCATGATAAGGAATAATTCTGTTGCGTACAAACATGACCGCTATCCTCATGGCGCCGTCCCAGTAGTGCTGATTGGAAAGGTACATGGCAAGCCCTTCGTTCAGCCACTGGGGCAGGCGGTCATAACCGATGCTCCGGAACAGCAGCAGGTGCACCAGCTCATGACGCAGTGTTCCCGCATAGTCGCCGCCAGGCTCCCGGAGGCGGGGTGCCTTCACGGCAATAAGCCCGGCTCCCGGATGCGCCACACCGCTCACATCCAGCCCGGCAAAATGTACGGCATACTGATCAAAATCATCAAGCGTATCCGCAATGGCAACATGCACAGGGGCTTCCCCTGCCGGCAGATAAGCGCTGAATTCTTTCAGCGCCTCTTCCAGTATTTGAAGAGACAGTACTGCCGTTTTATGTTGCGACGGAACATAATCAATGGTAAAAATTCCCTGCTGGAGCCGTTCTTTTTCCGGCAGAGGCGGCATCTGAGCAGCGCAGTGCAAAGACACCGCCCAAAGAATCAGAAAGAGCAGCGAAGGGACAAATGAAGAAAAGGTGTGTTTCATGTGTTTATTATACGCAGGCCGGCCGTCGAAAAGATACCGGGCAGCATTTTTACGAAAATCGACTGTCACAAAAGAAATAGAGCGCTTGCTTTTCCCGAATAACAGAGCATCCGGGCATTTTTAAAACTTCAGGCGGGCTTTTTTATCACCTATTTTGTATAATAGGCGACGATTGGCAGAACTGTATCAACAAAAGGATTTTCTCGTTTTATGATCGAAATTCTTTCCAAGCCTTCAATGCTTTCTGTTGTTGTACTTGGCGCATCGGGTGATCTGGCAGTCAAAAAGATTTTTCCCGCCCTCTTCTCTCTTTATTGCCGCAGGCTGCTGCCCGCTTCGTTTCACTGCTACGGCTTTGCCCGGACGGAAATGAGCGAAAGTGCCTTCCGCCAACTGCTGATGAGTCATCTCACTTGCCGCTATACGCCGGGAGAGACAGAATGCCATGACCTTATGGAGGGCTTTCTCGGGCATTGCAGCTACGTTCAGGGTAACTACGATGACCAAGCCTCCTTTGTCCGGCTGCAGCGGGAGCTTGAAAAACGGGAGCATAAAGACGGCACAACCAAACGTATTTTTTACCTGTCAGTGCCGCCCTTCATTTTTCTGCCCGCATCGAAAACGCTTCATGAGACCGGTCTTCTGGCAGAAATTCCGGGAACCCTGCAATGCCGTCTTGTACTCGAAAAACCTTTCGGCAGAGACCGCGCTTCCTCGGATGCGCTGACAAAGGACATAGCAGCTCTTTGCGATGAGTCGCAGATATACCGCATCGACCATTATCTGGGCAAGGAAGTAGTGCAGAATCTGATGGCGCTGCGTTTTTCCAATCTGATTTTTGAACCCCTGTGGAATCGGAATAATATCGACAACGTACGCATTTCCTGGACCGAAGAAATCGGTGTGGAAGGGCGTGCCGGCTATTTCGACCAGTACGGGATCATTCGGGATGTCATGCAGAACCATCTGCTGCAGATGCTGGCGCTGGTGGCGATGGGCGAGCCAGGCAACCTGCATCCGGAATCGGTGCGTGACGAGAAAGTGAAAGTGCTCCGCTCCATTCAGCCGGTAACGGAAGAGCAGATCGTAATCGGTCAGTACAGTGCCGCTTCATTCCGGGGCAGGCAGCGGGCGGGTTATCTGGAAGAGCCGGGCATCGCTGCCGATTCTCGGACAGACACCTACGCCGCCACCGTACTGCACGTGCAGAACCGGCGCTGGGACGGTGTTCCTTTTCTGGTGCGTGCGGGTAAAGCGCTGGGCGATCAGAAGGCTGAAATCCGCATTACTTTCCGTGAGGTACCCGCCAATATTTTTGCCGCCTCGCCTACGCCACCGCTGGCAAATGAACTTGTTATCCGGGTGCAGCCCGATCCGGCTTTATCCCTGTCCGTCATGACAAAAGTCCCCGGTCTGCGGATGTCCCTGCACAAGACCGAGCTGAACCTGAGCTATGCATCAGCATTTAACGCAACCATCCCCGAAGCCTATGAGTCTCTTCTTCTGGATGTGATCCGGGGTGATAAAAGCCTGTTTATCCGCGATGATGAACTTGCCGCCTCGTGGGATATATTTACTCCCATTCTGCATGCATTGGAAGACGGCAGTGTGAAACCGCTTCCCTATGCTTACGGCAGCAACGGCCCCGAAGCATCGGACGCCCTCGCCGCACGATATAATACCCGGTGGGAGTAAGGGATGCGGATGTTTCTGTACCGCCCCACAACTCCTGCATTGACTGTTCGTATCCGCCACTAGACAAAAGGATTGTTTATGATGCTGACAAGCGTTTTTGATACCCGGGATGCTCTGTTCCAGGCTGCCGCCAGACGTATGGCAGTAGTCAGCGAGCGCTGCCTGTCCAAACCGTCCGCCATCCTGATCCCGGGCGGCAATACACCCCGGGCGCTTTTCGAACTGATCGCCGCCAATCCTTTTCCCTTATGTCCCGGCCTGCGCTTTGCCTTCACCGACGAACGGCATGTGCCCCTGACGGATGCGCAAAGCAATTACGGACTGGCAAAGCCCATGCTCGATGCGCTGCAACTGCCGGACGATAAAGTGATGCGTGTGGCAGTGGAAGAGGATCTGGAGCAGGCGGCAGCCGAGTATGATGCCCAATGGCACCGTTTCTTCGGGCAGGGCGGCACGATCCCCCTGATATTGCTGGGTATTGGCGATGACGGACATACCTGCTCCCTCTTCACCCATGAGCAGCTGGACGACATCCCCGAAGGGCGCTACGCTGTGGCAGTACCGAAAGAGCCGGGACCGGCGCGTATCAGCACCACCCCTGCCCTGCTTGCCCGCGCCGCCCATGTGATCTTTCTCGTCACAGGCAGTGCCAAAGCGGCGGTGGTGCAGCAGATGCAGGAACAGTCGGAAGCACCTGTTGCCGTCCGGGCTGTGGCAGGCTGCCCCCGTGTTTCGCTCTGGTTCACTCCGGAAGACTGAGTCTTTTTTAACGCCAGCCGTAAATACAAATTTGCCTTTGCCCCCGTTTTTTCGGTATACTTTCCCCATTCCCGTAAACATGTTTACACGATGGGGCCGTAGCTCAGTTGGGAGAGCGCTTGACTGGCAGTCAAGAGGTCAGGGGTTCGATCCCCCTCGGCTCCACCAGTTTTAAACCCCTTTCTGTAAGGGGTTTTTCTTTTTTCCGTCCTTTCGCTTTTGACTCCCTGCCTCCCCCTTCAGTACAGTATGAACACTGAAAAGCGAAAGGAACGCCCATGTACAGGATTCTCTGCCTTATTATTCTTTGCTCCTTCTGTGCCGGTGCGGCCGAACCTCCCGCACCGTACGGTGCCGTGCCCTCGGCGCGGCAGCTGCAATGGCATGCCCTCGAATTTTACGGATTCATCCATTTCACCGTCAATACCTTCACGAACAAGGAATGGGGCTATGGCGATGAACCGCCGCGCATTTTCAATCCCACGGATTTTGACGCCGGGTCCATTGCCGCCATCGCCCAGGAAGCCGGGATGAAGGGGCTGATTCTGACCTGCAAACATCACGATGGTTTCTGCCTGTGGCCTTCTGCCTATACGGAGCACTCCATTGCGGCGAGTCCCTGGAAAGACGGTAAAGGCGATATGGTGCGGGAATTCGCTGATGCATGCCGGGAGCATGGAATTCTCTTTGGGGTGTACCTTTCGCCCTGGGACAGAAACCATGCCGACTATGCCCGGCCTGCTTATATCACCTATTATCGCAACCAGCTTCGGGAACTGCTTACCGGCTATGGCAATATCTTTGAGGTATGGTTCGACGGTGCCAACGGCGGGGACGGCTGGTACGGCGGTGCCAAAGAAAAACGTTCTATTTCCGCATCCTATTACGGCTGGGACGATACTTTTGCCCTGGTACGGGAGCTTCAGCCCAATGCGGTTATCTTCAGTCACCTTGGCGATGTGCGGTGGGTAGGCAATGAATCAGGCTTTGCGGGTGATCCCTGCTGGGCTACTTTTACACCCCAGATCGAGGAAGATGCCAAAGCATTAAATGTCGGCATACGCAACGGCACCCACTGGCAGCCGGCTGAAGTGGATGTATCGATCCGGCCCGGCTGGTTTTACCACAATCGGGAAGACGCGAAAGTGCGTACCCCCGGCAACCTGATGAATCTTTATTTTCAGTCGGTGGGGCGCGGTGCGTCCCTGCTCCTGAATCTGCCTCCGGACCGGCGTGGCAGAATCCACGAAAGGGATGCGCAGTCCCTGATTGCTTTCGGCAAGCGGCTGAAAGCCATGTATGGGACGAACCTCGCCGCCGGAGCATCCGCTTCGGCGAGCAATGTCCGGGGCGGGGACAAGCGTTTTTCAGCGGCATGCGTCCTTGACGGGAAAAGCGACAGCTACTGGTGCAGCGATGATGAGGCGCTGACGCCGGAGCTGGTGCTGGAGCTGCCGGAAGCCCGCACCTTTGATGTGGTCAGCCTTCGGGAGTACCTGCCTTTGGGGCAGCGTGTGGACCGCTGGGCTTTGGATGCACGCGTTGACGGTGCCTGGCAGGAGTTTGCTTGCGGCACGGCTATTGGCAGCAGGAGGCTCTGGCGCGGCAATGCCGTAACTACCGATTCGGTACGGCTTCGCATCATGGAAGCAGCCGCCTGTCCGGCGATCAGCGAAGTGGCTCTGCATCACTTGTCCGGTAAAAGCATACGCTGATGCAGGGAGCTGCCGGATACTGCGCGCCACATGGTCCCGGGGAGACGGCTGCGCCCTTTATCAGTTTGCGTATGAAGAAGGCGCGCTGCTAATAGGAGGCGCCGATGCGGCGCACATCGTAGACGACAGGCACCCGGGCTTTTCCCTGCAGGCGTGGATGGTCGTAGAGTCCTACTTTAAACTGATAATTGGGCGTGGTGGTTTGAGCCGATTGACACAGCACATTGAAGCCACGCCAGATATCGCTTTTTCCTTTGAGGGCGAGCAGTTCAATCACTTCAGTCATGGCATCAAGGGGAGCAAGCACATCTTTTTCAAATGTCATCGTATCGAGGAGCACGAAAACCGGCGCACAGCCATCGGCACCGGGCCCTTTGGGGGGCACCAGTTCCCAAGCCATATCTTTATCCAGATCGTGCCCGACAACGATGGCATTTTTCAGGCATTTCTCCAGAGAATCTATCCCGTGATCGCGGACGGCTTCGGCAAATTGCTTTTGGCGGGATCCCGGCGGCGGAGAGTAGATATCGGTTATGGAAGAGGAAAGGCCAGTCAGGAAAAAACACTTTTGCGTATACGGCTTGGCACCTTTGGTGACAACCACTGTCCGCGCGCCCTGCTGTACAAGCTTATCGAGCGCCGGAACACAACCCTGCCGCACCCTAAGAAAGCGGTCTTTTTCTTTTTCAATAAATCGGTAAAGATCTTCCTGCCATCGGACGAAAGCCTGTGTGACCATGGGGCTGCCTGCGCCGTATTGTGCCTCATACCGATTCCAGGCCTCTTCTTCTTTTTGAAGCCTTATGTTTCTGAGACGCTTCTCCCAAACAAGAAGCAATTCGTCATTGTCCAGAAGAACGACCTTGCCGCGCAAGTCAACAAGGTGTTCTCTTTCCGGTGGTTTAGTCTTTCCGAAAACACCGAAAACGCGGGAAAAAAAACGACTGATCCAGCTTTTATTCGAGTAATCGCGTGTGTTGACCACAGTATCCACTCCATAAGTCCAGTGAAATGACCCAGCCTTTTTACATGATCAGACACTTTTATTTTACAAAATCAAGGAGAAAAAGCCAAATTAAAATTCTCTGCGTTGTATCACTTCTTTTCCGGCCCGCTTATTCGTCTACCACAAGAAACTTCTTTGAAGGGCGCAGCATGCGCACGCCTGGCGTAACATCAGGAAATTCCTTTTCCAACAACACCCACAGAGCGAGCATGGTCGGGTGTCCTTCGGGTTTTAACCCGGGCTGATAACCCCAGCCCCCAAACTTTGTCTGCACTTTCCCAAGATTCTCAAACCATTCCTGTTTAATTTCTTTTCCTTCACCTATGTAAAAAAGAAACGCCATCGCTTCAAAGGCAAGGTCTGTTGCCCCTTTGTTCTGTTCTACTATTTTTAAAAGCAGCTGAACGAACTGCGCTTTATCGTCACCATTCAGTTTTTCACATGGACACTGGAGTTCTTCAAGCCAGAGTCTGCAAAGGAGCAGATGCGTTGTGATGTACCCGGGCCGTTCAGCCTTTAGTTCGGCGTCAAAGCCTTCTTGCAGAAGCTCAAAGTAGTTTTCAGGGAGCGGGCATTCGTCACAGGCAAGAGCGTGTCCCATAAGATGATTCAGGCTGTTAGCCCGGACAGACGGAATAGCAGCGCAGTCAATCTGATGATCGGGGTTAATAAGTTTTCCGAAAAAAGATGCCAATTGCTCGTCATCTTCACTCCAGATGACGCCTTTGCAAAGATTTATGAATTTGTATTTTTCCGGAAGATGAAAACCTCTTTGTAAAAAATCAAGGAAGGCATAGACCTGCCAGCTTTTTTCCTGACCCCTTGCCTCTCTTTCCAGAAAGTCCAGTGCAGACTGAATCTGGTGGGGGTATTCTTTGGCAGTGACAGACGCACTGTGTTCCTGCCGGTCACTTTCGGCTGCGGAAGCGAATGCAAAAACGAGCAGCGGAAATAAAAATAGGACACCGAAACGCATAGGAATTCTTTCTTCTCTTCCTTAAAAAGGAACAGTGTTTTTACTTTTTGACTTTCGGCATCGAAGCACGCATCGCCCTTTTGCTTTACGCCAAGTTGAGTGAAGACAAAGCCGCCGGCTCCTCCCGGAACCGGCGGCTGACTCATCTCGGTATCAGGGCATTACGCCCTCTTTTTAGTCGCGTTTACGCAGCGCCCGGGCACCGCCCAGGGCTGTGGCAAGGGCAAGCACTGCGATGCCGATGGCACCGGCTGCAGGAATGCCGTAGTCCAGAATCAGATTGGCAGGTCCGACCGTGATGGTACTGAAATCATCGCTGACCTGTACCTGGTACTGACCGACCATTTCAGGATCAAAGGGCACCAACTGCAGGGTGTCGCTCGTAGCACCGGCGTAAGCACCGTCGCCAAGAGGTCCGTCCACAACAGGAGCAAAGGCCTTGCCGCCGTTGAGGCTCGCATACCACTGGTAGTTGACTTGGCCGAGACCGCCGGACACAGCGATGCTCCAGTCGGCTTCTTCACCTGCCTGTACCGCAAGGTCGGCAAGACCCTGATCGACTTTCAGCGGAAGGTTGACCTCAACAAAGGCATTGTTGCTGCTGTAGGTGAAGATACCATAGTCGGTTACGACCAGATTGTACGGCACGGTTCCCAGCGGGTGACTGGCAGGATTGACCGTCAGCGTGACAGTATTGCCGCCCGTTTCGGGAGCCTGCAATCCAAGACCGACGCCATCGCGGAACCACTCGTGACCATTGAGATCAAAGCCGCCTGTGTAGTTGGCTTCAAGATTGAAGGGCGCATCGGTGGAGTACTTGCGGGCATTGGAGGGATGCCGTGTGAAGGAAACTTCCTCGGCGACCACTACTGTACGTGTCTTGGTATCGGCAACGTTGCCTTCAGAATCGGTCACGTTATAGTCAAGGACATACGCACCGGGGGTGTTGATGTCCACAGCACCGGTCACGACTACCACATTGCTCAGGGAGCCTGCGCAGCTGTCAAACGCCGTGTAGCCGGGTTCGTGGTAGGCTTCGCCAAGGGGCGAAATCACCGTGGTGCTGCCTGAAAGCGTAATGGTCGGCTTGATTGTGTCAATCACGATCACGTCACGGGTGGCGACCACAGGCGCCAGGCTGGGATAGCCGGGCACCGGCACGGAATAGATCACCTGATAGGTGCCGGGAACGTTCTGATCGACAGTGAAGGTCGTAGTAATCAGACCAGTGATGTCAGCCAACCCCTGCGGATCCCAAGCCGTTGCGCCCGGATCGTCGTCGTAGAAGTAGACAGTGTGGCATTCATGGTAAATGGGATTGTCACCAAGCACCGTGATCTCAGGAAGCTTAACAGCGTTGAATACCAGGCCGACTTCACCGGACGCTTCGTTGCCGCTGTTATCAGCAACGGTGTACTTGATTGTGAAGACGTAACCTGTCTCGCCCGGGTCAAGCGGCCAGGAGGTCGGTACCGGGAAGGGAACCGGATTGTCGTCGGCATCGAAGACCTCGACAACAATGGCATTTGTCAGATCGCCATCGCACACGTCGGTGGCACTCACGCCTGCCAGCGCCTGTGCCAGCGTGAAATCACCTGTGGCAATGCTGTACTGGCGATCCACAAGACCGATGAGCGTGGGAAGACCCACATCGGCGACATTAACAGTTGCAGGACCGGTTACTGTATTGCCGTGGAAGTCATGCCAGGTAACAGTAACGGTGTTGGCGCCGATATCACTGCACTCAAACAGCATCTGGTCAACGGTGGACAGGGCGAAGTTGACAGCGCAGTTATCGGTAGCATTTGCAGCCAGGGCCTGAACGTCCGCCTCACTGAGGGTGTAATTGCCCAACGCATTAAGTTCGACATTAATGGAATTTGCCGGCGTTGCCGCTGTCGGAGCAATGTTGTCCTCAACGGTGACCTGAGCTGTGCATGTGTCGGTGTTGCCTTCGCTGTCTTCCACAGTAATGGCAACGTTGACCGTCTTACCGGCATCATCGCAGTCAAAAGCCATGGGAGAGGCTGTTACAGTGAGATTAGCGGCCGCTGTGCAATTGTCGGAACTGCCTGCGCTGAGCACCTGGAGATCAGCCGCCGTCAAGGTGTATGCACCGCTGCTGTCAAGTTCAACAGTAAGGGCATTGCACACCGCAACAGGAGCTTCGCTTTCAGTGACGGGCACATCGGCACGGCACGTGGCAGCGCGACCCAGAATGTCATAGGCTGTCAGACCGATATCGGACAGGGAAATGTCGGCACAACCGAAGACTTTATTTTCCATCGTAAGCTTCCAGTAGGGCGCTTCGAAGAAGGCATTGTCGAGGTCTACCAACACAAAGGGATCGGTCAGTTGAGGAGTCGTAATGAAATCGATGGGCGCGGAAGCGATGCAGTCAATGGCAGGCCCCTGAACGCTGAGTTCAAAGGCACCCATGTCGGCAGCAGCACCGATAGGTCTCGGCACGCCGAGCAGGTCGTCGCCGCCTACATTGGGATCAGCGGCGTTCACGACAGGCGATCCCAGGGCAGGCACATAGCCACCGATGGAAGCGCCCAGCAGCGCCGTATAATCGCCATTGCCAAGCAACGGATCAACATCAATGTTGCCAGCACCGGCAAAACCGCCCTCAATATCCGAGAAGGTGACTGCCAGAGCGGTAAGATTCCCGGCTTCAGCCTGATGGAGGAGACCACTGGAGTTTCCATACACAATGGAGTTGGTCAACACTGTGTCTGCATTCCAGGTGTAAAGAGCACCACTGCCGACGCCGAAGCCGTTGTAGCTGTAGCTGTCGTCCGTGCTGTTATTCACGATGGTCAGGAAGCTAAGCACGGGAGCAGAGCCATTGTTAAAGATAGCACCGCCACCGCGAATGGGTGAGCCGCCGTCGGGCCCGGCATTCCCGTCCGCTGCGCGTGCAGCAAAGTTGTTGCTGAAAACGCAGTTGGTGATGGTAGCATCGCCAGGAGTGCCACTGATGGCGATAATCTCGTTGGCAATACCGCCGCCGCTCACGTTGGCACTGTTGCCAGTAATGACGCAGTTCCTGATCGTTGCCGCAGAACCCCAGTTGTAAATACCACCACCACGGTGCGTGTGGTAATCGCCCGGAACACCGGCAGCATTACCGCCTGTGATCACAAAGCCGTCCAGCGCAGCACCAACGGTAGCAGCGGTTTCGCGACCGAAGACAACCACGTGGTAAGCGGCGCCACCGCCATTGGAAGCGGAACCATCAATAACGGCAATATTCTGAGCACGGTTGCGGAAAAGCCGGTTGGCTTCCTGCACGCCCGCACCACCACGGTAGCCTTCAAAGCCACCATAGAGCGCAACGTTGTTTTTCATGACGAGGGATCCGGTAACACCCAGGTCACCCCAGACTTCGCTGCGGTCTTCATTGTAGACAATAGGAGCGCCCACCGGTCCGCCGGCAACCCATACTTCGCCGCCCAGCGGGTCAGCAGCAGCGGCGTCGATAGCAGGCTGAAGGGTATTAAAGGCCGTCTCCCAGCTCAGACCGTCGCTGTCGTCACCTGTGGGGTCAACATAGAAGACCACACCGGAACTGACGTTCACGTTGGCGTTGGCAGAGTTCACGGTATAGGGAGAGAAGGGAGCCAGTGTATTTCTGACAGAAAGTCTGTACAGTCCGGAATCAGCCAACTGGGCATTGTTGATATCCAGAGTAGCTACCAGGCTGGTACCACCGGCATCTACCCAGCTTCCTACTGCTGCCCAGCCCGTACCGGGATTACGGAACCAGCGGTACTCCAAGTTACCATCTGCTACAGAGGCTTCAACGTGAAGTGTGTAATCATCGCCGATTTCGAGGTTGGCGCTGACAGGCTGCACGTCGAAGACAATGGGCGGAGCCACATTGAGTTTCGCCGCAGCGGAATCAGCAAAATATTCAGGATTGGCCTTGTCAGATTTGCCACCGGCGACCTGGTTGAAAACACGGCACCGATAGTCGCCTGCATCTGCTGCGGTCACTGCCGTCAAAGTCAGCGTAGGCGCCGTGGCTCCGGGAATATTCAGCCATCCCAGGTCATCATCATACCGCTGCCACTGCAACGTGGGCGAACCGGCACCGCAAGTAGCGGACACGGTAAAGGTATGATTTGCACCGGTAAGCACATTGGCATTTTGCGGCTGTGTATTGAAAACAATGGGAGGCGGCGTTCCACCGGTAACGACGGCTGTCGTCGCTGCTTCAATGGTGGAACCGCAGGCACTTGTGCTCGCTACGAGCTTATAATAGCGAACCTGCGGTGTCGGACCCCAGGAATAGAAATCGATGGGCGCTGTATAGGTACTTCCGGTAGCACCGGCAATAGGAGACATGCTCGCCGGTGTTTCCCCTTTGTACCACTGATAGGTGATGGGGTTTCCGGAACCGCCTTTCGCAGTGGCTGTCATCGTGTGACTGCCACCGTAGTTGATGGGCGCAGGCGGCGTCTGAATCTGGTTGTTCCAGTCAAAAAGGACGCCTGTACCGGCATTCACGAGGAAGGTGCCACGGTCTCCGTTGGCGGTCAGCCAAGCCACCTCATTGGTAATGCCGTTGCCGTCCAGGTCACCGCCGCCACCGAACCGCGCTGCATATCCGGCATGGAAGCCGTTGGCACCGACGGTGTATTTATTCAGCCAGTCCTGG